>Ga0209709_10001081_pt1 | contig 25562 bp, 26 predicted proteins | sample ArcticOcean_MG_C_2_FD_187435 | JGI IMG/M metagenome (GOLD analysis project Ga0209709, IMG submission 187435) | Marine microbial communities from western Arctic Ocean - ArcticOcean_MG_CB4_136 (SPAdes) (version 2) | ecosystem: Environmental > Aquatic > Marine > Oceanic | place: Arctic Ocean...
ATTCATAATAAAAATTAATTAAAGGAAAAATGGCAAAATATTTAGTAGAAACTTATTACACTTGCAGCTTTAAAGTTAATCATTATCTAGATGATATTAATGAAACAGAGTTAGCAAACCTTGAAAAGCGTGATGATGGAAAATTTGAGGTTCTTGATGTTAAACTTGATACGAGAAAAACAAAAAGCTTAGATCCAAATAATAAAGTAATTGAGACTAAAAAATTAGATATTATATCTGAGCAAAGCCAACCTAAAGTTGTTTTAAAAGAAAATAATACTACATTTGTTAAGAAAATTAGTGAGGGTGTAGGTAAAAGATTTAGCATGCCTGATAGAAGAAAAGGCTATATTCAAAAAGCAACGATTGGTGACCATAAAGTTTATTTACATACCGGTGAATATGAGGATGGAAAAATAGGTGAAATTTTTATTGATACAAGTAAAGAGGGTGAGCTAGTAAAAGCTTTGATGAATAATTTTGCAATAGCAATATCACTTGGCCTTCAATACGGTGTTCCTTTGGATGAATTTATCAGTGCTTATGTTGATACTAAATTTGAACCATCTGGAAAAGTTCATGGTAATGACAGAATAATGAGCGCTTCATCAATACTGGATTATATATTTAGAGAATTGGCCATCTCTTACCAAAATAGAGAAGATCTAGCACACACTCCAGCTATTGGTGGATCAGATAGATCTTTACCTGAAGAAGAAAATACTGATGATCAAAATCAATTACTTAAGATTATTAAAGATGTTACTAGCAAAGGCTTTGTTAGAAATAATTATAAAAAAAATCTTGTTGATTTATCTGATGTTAAAATAAGCTTAAAAGGTAAAAAGTAATATTATTTTTTAAGATTTAAAGCTAATCCAAGTTCTTTGAGTTGCTCTTCATTAACTTCTGAAGGCGCATTCATCATTAAGTCCTGGGCATTTTGATTCATTGGGAACATTGTAACCTCTCTAATATTCTTCTCATTAGCTAAAAGCATTACAATTCTATCTATTCCTGGTGCTATACCCCCATGAGGAGGCGCTCCATAACTAAGTGCATTAATCATTCCACTAAATTTTTCATCAACTTGTTCTTTTTGATAGCCAGCAACTGAAAATAATTTATACATTAGCTCAGGTATGTGATTTCTAATTGCACCAGAAGATAGCTCAATTCCATTACAAACAATGTCATATTGGTAAGCTTTAATATTAAGAGGATTATCAAAATTAATATCCTTTATATCGCCTTGAGGCATTGAAAATGGATTGTGACTAAATTCAATTTTATTAGTTACTTCATTTTTTTCAAACATTGGGTAATCAACGATCCAACAAAATGCGAAAGTATTTTCATCAATTAAGTCTAAATCTTTAGCAATTTTATCTCTTGCTTGAGAAGTAATTTTTTCTACTTCATTTATTTTTCCACAAGCAAAAAATATACTATCACCCACTTCAGCTCCAGTAATTTTCATAATTTCTTCTAGTGCTTCTTTAGAAAAAAATTTTCCTACAGGACCCTTGGCTGAGATATTTTCATTTTTTTCAATTGTAAAATAAGCAAGACCAGATGCTCCCTGATCTTTGGCCCATTTATCAATATTATCAAAAAAACTTCTTGGTTTTTCTTTTGTATTCTTGGTTACTATACATCTTACTTTAGAGCCAGATTTTACAAGTTTTTTGAATATTTCAAAAGTAACATCATCACGTGTAAATATTTCTGATAAATCAGAAATTATTAATGGATTTCTCAAGTCAGGTTTATCAGACCCATACTTAAGCATAGAGTCATCATAGGGTATTCTTGGGAATTTTTCATACATTAGTTTTTTTGAAGAAAAATTTTTGAAAACATTTACTATCAATTTTTCGACTACTTGAAAAACATCTTCCTGTTCAACAAATGACATTTCTAGATCAAGCTGATAAAATTCACCCGGACTTCTATCTGCTCTAGCATCCTCATCTCTAAAACATGGGGCGATTTGAAAATACTTATCAAATCCAGATACCATTATTAATTGTTTAAATTGTTGAGGCGCCTGTGGTAGTGCATAAAATTTTCCTGGATTTAATCTACTAGGTACTAAAAAATCCCTAGCCCCTTCAGGACTTGAAGATGTTAAGATTGGAGTTTGAAATTCTAAAAAGCCTAATTTAAACATTTCATTCCTGATAAATGAAATAACTTTTGATCTTAATATAATATTGTCATGAATTTTTTTTCTTCTTAAATCTAAAAATCTATATTTAAGTCTAATTTCTTCAGCGTATTCTTGATCGCTAAATACAGGCATTGGAAGCTCCTTACATGTGCCCAGTACTTCAAATTTATCAATATTAACTTCTATCTCCCCAGTTTGAAGTTCAGTGTTAATTGTGTCTACACTTCTTTTAACCACAAAACCGTTTATCTTAATTACACTTTCTAACTGAATTTTTTCTAATAATTTAAAATTCTTATTGCTCTTATCAATAATGCATTGAGTCATTCCATAATTGTCTCTTAAATCAATAAATAAAAGATTTCCATGGTCTCTTTTTTTATTAATCCATCCAGATAATACAATTTCTTGTCCACTGTTATCTTTATTTAATTCGCAACAATTATGAGTTCTATACTTATTCACTTATTCCTCTAATGCCTCATTAATAATTTTAAGGTCTATTGATTTTTTTTTTTTTAAACTAATCTTGTCAATTTTATATATGAATTCGAATATTTTGCCATACGATCTCTCAACTCTTTTAATGATAAAATTAATCAATTTTTTGTCCAGAATGATCTGTCTGTCAGATAAATTTTTTAGTATTAAAGCAAACATTAATTCATCATCTGGGTTTTCAATTTTTGCTAAAAGACAGTTTTTAGTTCTTGATTTAAGATCTTCTAACTTAAAATTAATTTCAGCTATTGGTTCTGAAGATGTAATTATTAAAAATTTATTATCTTGATCAATTATGTTAAAAAGAGTGTAGATAAGCTTTTCATTTACATTTAATTTTAAATCTTCCAAAATAACGTTTTGATAAGATTTAATTGTTTTTAGGTTTTCATTGTTAAGTAAATTCGATTCAATTTTAATACCATTAAATTTTTTTAAAAAAATGTTAATTAAATGAGTTTTGCCAGATGATTTTTCTCCACTAATATTTAAAAAATTTTTTTCCCACTTAGGCCACTTATTAATTAGCTCAAAAGGGTAAAAGTTACTTTTGCCAACATAAAAATCATCATCTTTAAAGTTTTGCTCATAGTTAAAATCTAGTAATAATTGATTTAAACTTTTCATTTGATTACCCAAGTATTGTTTTCCATTACCAGATCAAAGTTTCTATTCTTCATATCATTGAGGAAAGTTTTTGGAGAGCCATTATAGATTATTCTATATTGGATATGTATGTTATCAAATTTTAATATATAAAAATTTGATATCAAATCAATACTACCAAGAGCCTCTTCTAAGTTTATAATTTTTTTATAATCTTTTGATTTTAGAGATATGGTCAAAGGAAGTTTTATAGAAGTATTGATCTCATTATTTTTTTTCCATTCATCTTCATAAATATTTTTTAAATTTTCTAAAATTTTATTGAGATCCTTTTCATTGTTTAAATTAACTTTAGAATATTTTACATTATTTATTTTAAGAGAATCGTTCAAATTAATTTTTGAAAGTATTTCAATCTCATCTTTGTTTTTATATATTATTGAAATTATATAATCTTTTAAATCATATTTTGTTATTAAATTTATAAAATCATATGTTTCAATAGAATTAGACATCTCTTGAATTTTATTTAAATCCTCGAGATCTTCACTTGGTAACAAATAATCTAATAATTGATAATTTTTAATTACATCATTCCATCTTTTATAAAAAATATTATCATTAAATAAATAAATATTATTAGTTTCTGCATCAATCAATATTGGCACTAATAAAACTTTATTTCTTATTGGTATTGACGGAAATATACTTTTTCTTTCTAAAAAATGTAAAATTTTTTTTTTATTAAATGTCGTTTCAAGCTTTGCAAAATATTCATTATTAATAAATTTTTCATCACTTATAGTAAAAGAATCAATCATGCCTTTGAGTTCTTTTATAGAGATATTTATAATTTTATTTTTATCACCTGAGGTTGTAATCATAGAAATTAAGTTTGAAAAAGAAGTTTTGAACCCATCATCAATTACTCTACTTTTCTTAAAATTGAGCTCAAATGGAGATGAAATTTCAATATCAGACACTCTAAAAGTATTTGCGTTCAAATAAGTTGAGGAAAAAGAAATTATAAATAGAACGAATGAAATAAAAAATATATATACTTTTTGTAATCTTAATAATTTATTAATAATTTGCATATTTTATAATAATGAAAAAAAAAAAATTTACCTATGAAAAAAGTGGTGTAAACATAAATGCAGCTGACAATTTTGTTAAATTCATATCTTCCATCTCATCAAATAATAAAGGCAAAAAAAAGTTTAATAACATTGGCGGTTTTGGTTCAATTTCTAATATTCCAAAAAATTTAAAAAACCCTAAAATTGTAGCTTGTACTGATGGTGTTGGAACAAAGGTTGAAATAGCAAACATCCTTAATAAATATGACACAATCGGTATAGATTTAGTTGCAATGAGCGTAAATGATCTAATTGTTCAGGGTGCAAAACCATTATTGTTTCTTGATTACATTTCAATTAATAAAATAGATTTAAAGAAATTAAAATCTATCCTCAAGGGAATTATAAAAGGTTGCAAGATTTCTAACTGTGAATTAGTTGGAGGAGAAACGGCAGAAATGCCTGGTACCTATGAAAAAGGCAAATTTGATATTGCTGGTTTCGCCGTAGGTTTAGTCGATAATAAAAAAATTATTATAAAAAAGAATATTAAGAAAGACAATTTAGTATTAGCTATACCCTCAAGTGGAGTTCACTCAAATGGTTATTCCTTAGTGAGATATGTTTTGAAAAAAACTAAAATTAATTTAAAAAATAATCCCTTTTTAAAGAAAGAATTACTAAGACCAACCAAAATTTATGTGAAAGAAGTTTTGAACTTGATTGATAATAATCTTTTAAACGGGTGTGCAAATATCACAGGTGGTGGACTAGCAGATAACATTAAAAGAATTATTCCAGATGGATTTGTTGCTGATATAGATTTAAATAAAATTAAAACTAAAAAAATTTTTAAATGGTTAAAACAAAATAACATTGACGACAAAGAAATGTTAAAAACATTTAATTGTGGAGTTGGTTTTTGCATAATAGTCAAACCAAAAAATTTAAGCAAAGTTACAAAATTTTTTACAAAAGAATTTAAACCTTATGTTATTGGAAAAATAACTTCAGGAAAAAATAAAGTTAAGCTTAATGGAAAAATTGACTGGTCTTAAAAAGGTAAAAACTGCAGTTTTTATTTCAGGTACGGGAACTAATTTAAAAAATATAATAAAATTTTCTAAAATTAAAAAAACACCTATCACAGTAGATCTAATAGTTACTAATACTAATAAAGCTACGGGTTTAAGATTTTCGGATCAATTCAAAATTAAAAAAAAAATATTCAATTTTAAAAATTATAATAAAGCTGAAAAAAATATTTTATTATTACTGAAAAAAGAAAATATAAAGTTTATTTGCCTAGCAGGCTTTATGAAAATATTATCTAAAGATTTTATAAAAAAATTTGATGGAAAAATAATTAATATCCATCCATCATTACTACCAAAATACAAGGGACTTAATACCCATAATAGAGCTATTAATAATAAAGATGAATTTGCAGGCTGCACTGTTCATTATGTGACAGCAAGGTTAGATTCTGGAAAAACAATATTACAAAAAAAAATTAAAATAGCAGCTCGAGATAATTCTACTTCATTAGCAAAAAAAGTTTTGAAACAAGAGCACAAATTATACCCTGCTGCTATTATGAAAATATTTAATTAGTCTTTAAAAAAAAAATCAATTTCTATTTTAGCATTTTCAACACTGTCAGATCCATGTACAGAATTTTTATCAATAGAAATTCCATATTTTTTTCTTATAGTTCCTTCTGCAGCATCTTCTGGTTTGGTAGCACCCATTAACTCTCTATTTCCCAAAACTGCATTTTCTTTTTCAAGCACCATTACAACTATTGGTCCTGATGATAAATACGTACATAAATCATTATAAAAAGGTTTTGTTTCATGAACTTTATAAAATTGTTCTGCTTCAGATTTTGCTATTTGGATTTTTTTGTCTTTAACAATATTGAAACCTTTATTTTTAAACATTTCTTTTATTTCATTATCTAGATTTCTTTCTACCGCATCTGGCTTAATAATTGATAACGTTTGTTCTATGTTACTCATAATGTTCCTCTATTAGTTGATTTAATAATCTTACTCCATAACCAGTTGCTCCACCTGAATTTAAAGCACCACCATATTTTGAAAAAGCCATACCGGCTATATCTAGATGGGCCCAAGGTGTCTTGTTTAAAATAAATCTTTGTAAAAATTGTGCAGCAGTTGTTGATCCTGCTCCACCAACATAATTTATATTTTGCATATCAGCATTTTTTGATTCTATAAGTTTATCAAAGTTTTTATGCAGGGGCATTCTCCACAATTTCTCATCAACTTTTTCACCTGCATCCAATAATTGTTTTGATAATTTTTCATCATTTGAAAACAACCCAGCATATTCAGAGCCTAATGAAACTATTATAGCTCCTGTTAAAGTTGCTAAATCAACCATAAATTTAGGTTTAAATTTTTTCTCAGTAAAAGTTAGAGCATCCGCTAAAACCAATCTACCTTCTGCGTCTGTATTTAATATTTCTATTGTTTTGCCACTGTAAGATTTAACAATATCTCCAGGTCTTTGAGCGTTACCTCCAGGCATATTCTCAACAAGTCCCACAACACCAACAGCATTTATTTTTGCTTTTCTTAATGCTAAATTTTTCATTAAACCAACTACTGCAGCAGAACCAGCCATATCATAAGTCATGTCCTCCATAAATTTCGCTGGTTTTAGTGAAATACCACCAGTATCAAAACAAACTCCCTTACCAACAAATGCTAAAGGTTTAGAATTATTTTTTAATCCATTCCATTCCATTGTTACTAAGTAAGTGCCCCTGATGCTACCCTGCCCAACACCTAGTAATGCATTCATTCCTAATTTTTTTAACTTTTTCTCATCATAGATATTTATTTTTAAACCATATTTTTTTAGAGAACTTAATCTTTTTGCATACTCATCTGGATGTAAAATATTTCCCGGTTCTGACACGAGGTCTCTTGCAAAAAAAGTGCCCTCCTCTAAAGCTTTAAATCTTAATTGATTTTGCGCAGATATTTTATTTTTATTTCCAATAACATTTATGAAAATAAGTCTTTTATCTTTTTTGGATTTATAAATTTTAAATTCATAAGATTTTAGTTTTAGTCCATGTAGAAAATATCCTTCAAAATTTTCTATTTTGCTATTTATAGTATCTGAATTTACAAAATAATCATTTTTCTTGGCATAATTTATATAACCATGAAATTTAGCTCCTAAACTTTCTATGTCAGAAGTTTTTAAATCTTTTTTAATGGAAATTAAAAATATTGTTTTTTTTGAATTAATTTCAAAAAAAAGTAAGTTTTTTTTTAAATCACTAGTTTTTAATAAGTCAGATATGTAAGAAAATTCGGTATTTGAAATTATTTTTTTTAACCCACTAATATTGAAATTTTGATCAACAAATAAGACAAGATTAGTTGACGATTTACTACTTGATTTATTTGAATAATTAATTTTAATAGACATAAATTTTAAATACACTCTCTACGAGTTGAGTGCTATATATGTAGAAAATTATCATATTTCAATGAAAAAATTATTATTTCGTAAATTTACAAATGATACCACTAAATCTTTTATTGTTATTTGCCTAGCTCTTAGTTTGATAGTTTGGGTAATTCAAGCTGTAGGTTTTCTGGATATTGTCACTGAAGATGGGCATAGCTTTCAAGTTTACTTTTATTACAGTTCTCTTAATTTTCCAAAAATTGTTCATCGAATTTTACCATTTGTTTTTTTTATTTCATTATTTTACCAATTGTCTCAATACGAGCATAAAAATGAACTTCTTATTTTTTGGACAAATGGCATAAAAAAAATTTCCTTTATAAATGTAATGATAATTTATTCAGTCTTAATTATGCTAATACAAATTATTTTAGGTGGGTATGTTTCTCCAGCAGGTCAAGATAAAGCAAGATCTTATATTAGAGCTTCTAATATTGATTTTTTTCCATCTTTAATGAAAGAAGGAAAGTTTATTGATACAGTATCGAATTTAACTATTTTTATAGAATCAAAAGATGAGTTTGGAAATTATAATAATATTTTTTTAAATGAGTCTGATAATTCAAAAGAAATCAAAATGGCAAAATCACAGATGATTTATGCAAAAAAAGGTAGCTTAATTAATGAGAACCAAAATAGATACTTTCAATTAAGTGATGGAGAAATGATTAATAGTGATAGTGGTAAAATAACAATTATTGAATTTGAAAAAATTAACTTTAATTTGTCTAAATATACTTCAAAGACCACAACGTATCCAAAAATCCAAGAAGTTACCAGCCGGGAACTATTTAATTGTGTTATTCACGACTTAAGAGGAACAATAAAAAAATTTAAAGCAGAATATTTAAGATGTGAGGAAGGTTCTTTAAAAAATATTAAACAAGAATTTTTTAAAAGATTCTATAAACCAATTTATTTTCCATTAATAACATTAATTTGCTGCTTGTTAATACTTAAGTCTAAAGAAGCTACTGAATATAATAGATTTAAATTTTTTTTATTTTTAATAGTTTTTTTAACTTTAGTGGCCTCAGAAATATCTTTACGCTACTCAACTCAAAGTATCATAGGAACAATTTTTTTTATTTTTTTTCCAATTCTAATTTTTTTTACTATTTATATTCCATTGGTATTTAAACTTAAGAGTAATATTTAAATGATTAAAACCTTTGAATATTATTTAATCAAATTATTTTTAAAAAAAATATTAACTATTTCTTTAGTTTTTTTATCATTAATATTTATTTTAAGTATTTTTGATGAAATTTCTTTTTTTAAAGATCTAAATACCTCATTTTATTTTCCATTTTTTCTAACTTTATTAAATGCACCATCAACACTTTTTGAAATCTTCCCATTTGTTTTTCTAATTGCTACACAATTTTTTTTTTTAGAATTAATTGCTAAAGAAGAATTGGAAATATTCAAAATTCATGGCACAACTAACCTCAAAATAATTAATATTATATTCATAACTTCTTTTTTAGCTGGAGTATTATTAACTACTTTTTATTATAGCTTTTCTTCTAAACTCAAATTCTTATATCTAGACTTAAAAAATACACATTCAAATGACAACAAATATTTAGCTGTAGTTAATGAAAATGGACTTTGGATTAAAGATGAAATTGATAACAAAATTTTTATAATCAATGCAATACAAATTGATAATAATATTTTAAAAGAAGTAACTATTAATGAATTTAATAAACAATTTAAACTTACTAGAATTGTACTTTCAGAACAGGTGGATATTTCATCAAAAAAATGGATAGTTTTTAATCCGAGAATAACCATTGATAACGATACAAAAAATCTTGAAGAAAATGTTTATATAACAACTCACTTTGATGACAAAAAAATTAATGGTTTGTTTAGAAATTTGGGCTCACTGAATGTTAAAGAATTACTAAAACTAAGAAATGATTATGAGTCTTTAGGGTATTCCACTACTGAGGTTAAATCATATCTAAATAAACTTTTATATTTTCCTTTTTATCTATCTATTATGGTCTTACTTTCCTCAATTACTATGTTTAATATTAAAAGAAATAGATCAGTCATATTTTATGTTATTTTGGGAATACTTATGTCTGTTATAATTTATTATATTTATTATTTGTTTAATTTTTTAGGTGAGAGTGAAAAAATTCCTATTTTTTTAGCATCTTTATTACCTCTTTTAATACTTGTAATTGCTATATCTATTGGCTTACTAAGAATAAATGAAAAATAAAATTATAATTTACTTTCTGTTTTTAATTATCAGTTCTTCAAACATATATAGTTTGTCTGCTAATGAATTTATTTTTAATACAGATGAGATTAATATTCTAAACAAGGGTAATATTATAAACGCAACCAATGGAACTGCAAAATCGATTAAAGATAATATTGAAATTAAAGCAAAAGAATTTGAATATATTAAAGATTTATCAATCCTAAATGCCACTAAAGGAACTGCTAAATCTTTTCAAGATAAAATCGAGATAAAAGCAGACACCTTTCAATATAATTCAAACAAATCCACTATTAGAGCAATTGGTAATATAGAGATAAAAGACTTTAAAACAAAAATTACAATTAAATCAGAAAATATTCTTTATAACTCAAGTAAAAAATTTGTAGAATCAAATACCGATTCAATTATTAAAGATAGCCTAGGAAATATATTTAGATCAGAAGGTTTTATTTATAATTTAAATGAAAGCATTCTAAAAATAAATAACGCAAAAATTCAAGATAATGAAAATAATATATTTAATATAAGTAAAGCTTTTATAAATTTAAAATCAAATAAATTAATAGGAAAAGAAATATCTATTGATTTTAACAACAAATCATTTCAAAAAGATAACGAACCTAGACTTGCTGGTGTTGCGGTTTCCTCTGATAAGAATGAAACCATTATAACAAAAGGTATTTTTACAACCTGTAAAAAAAATGATACATGCCCACCATGGCAAATTTCAGCTAAAGAAATAAAACATGATAAAAAGAATAAAACAATAAATTATACAGATGCATGGTTGAAACTTTACGATCTACCCGTGTTGTATTTTCCTAAGTTTTTTCATCCTGATCCTACTGTTAAAAGACAAACGGGGTTTCTAATGCCTAAATTTGCAGATTCAAATAGTATGGGAGCATCGTTTAATCTTCCCTACTATATTGTATTAGCTGACAATAAAGATTTGACTATTAAACCTAGGTTTTTTTCAGATCAACAGATTTTATTACAATCAGAATATAGAGAGGTTAATAAAAAATCTAACCATATAATTGACTTTAGTTTTAAAAATGAAAATAAAGACTCGGATAAAGGTCACTTTTTTTCTAGATCTGTAAGAAATATTAATTTTTACAATTTTGATGAAACGGAATTAAATTTTGAGTTACAAAAAACTTCTGGTGATACCTATTTAAAAACCTACAAATTAAAATCGCCTATAATAAATGACACAAGTTCTCTAACATCATCTCTGGGAATTTCTGCATATAGACAAGACTTGAATGTTGATGTGAATCTTAAAGTTTTTGAAGATTTAAGCAAAAAAGATAGCAACAAGTACGAATTTATCTATCCATCATACAATTTAACAAAATATTTTAAAAATAGTAATTTTTCCCTAAATTCATCAGGGTCTATTAAAAATTATGATACTAATGTTTATGAAACTGTAGTCATTAATGACTTCATCTATAACTCTGATCCCTTTTTTTCTAATAATGGATTAACGAATAATTACAATTTTTTAATAAAAAATGTAAATACTGACAGTAAGAAATCAACAAGATATAAAAAAGATAGGAACTATGAGTTAATGTCTATTATTGAATATAACTCATCATATCCTTTAATAAAAAAAGTAGAAAATTATAAAAATGTACTAAAGCCAATGATTTCATTAAAATTTAGTCCCAATAATACTAAAGATTTAAATAACGAAGATAGAAGAATTGATATCAATAATATATTTAGTATAGATAGAATAGGTCAAAGGGACTCTGTTGAAGGTGGTTTTTCATTGACATATGGGGCAGAATTTTCAAAAACAAACAACTTTGATAAAGAAATTTTTAATGCAAAATTTGCGAATATTTTAAGAATAGATGAAAATGACGATCTACCTAGAAATAGCGAATTGGGGGAAAAGGTATCTGCGATAGTTGGGGAAACATCTTACTCACCGAATGACAATATGAAAATTAAATACAATTTTTCTTTAGACAGTAATTTAAATGATAAAAATTATGAACTATTTACTTCTGAGTTTAAGATAAATAATTTTATAACATCATTTGATTATTTGAATGAAAATAATACCAATAACAAAGAAAGCTATATAGCAAATAAAACTCAATATAAGATTAATGATTCAAAAAATTTAACTTTTGAAACAAGAAAAAACAAAAAAACTAAATTAACAGAATTTTATAATTTAATATACCAATATCGGAATGATTGTTTAATTGCTGCTATAGAATACAATAGAGACTATTATGCAGATCGTGATCTAAAACCTGATGAAAGTGTTTTCTTTAAATTAACAATCGTACCTTTTGGAGAAACAAGTAGTCCAAATTTAAGACAGTAATGAATAAAAAAATAATCTATTCTATATTTGTTCTTATATTTTTGTGTACAAAATCATATTCTGAAAAACAGGCATTTATAACACACAAGGTTGGGAATGAAATAATTACAAACGTTGATATTGAAAATGAGGCAAATTATTTAATTTCATTAAATAACCAACTTACAAAGCTAACTAACGAAAGAATATTAAAAATAGCACAACAATCAATAATAAAAGAAACAATAAAAAAAATTGAACTTTTGAAATATTATGAGCTTGATCAAAAAAACCCTTATTTAGATGATATTATTAGAAACTATTATCTAAAAATAAATTTAAAAAATCTTCAAGAATTTCAAGATTATTTAAGCGATTATAACCTTAATATTGATCAAGTAAAAAAAAAGGTTGAGATAGAAAGTAGTTGGAATCAATTAATTTATAACAAGTACATAAGAAGAATAAATTTAAATGAAGATTTGTTAAAAGATAAGATCAAACAATCAAAGAAATCAGAAGATAAATCCTCTTTTTTATTATCTGAAATAGTTTTTGAAATTAAAAAAAATAAATCTTTTGAAGATTCAATTTTGGAAATAAATAATAGTATAAATGAAATAGGATTTAAAAACACAGCAAATTTATTTAGTATTTCTGAAAGCTCAAAATTTGGTGGCAGTATAGGATGGATTGATGAGAATACTTTTTCAAAAAAAATTTCTACACAAGTTAAAAAACTAAAAGTTGGGGAAATCTCCAAAGTAATTAAGCTTAATAATAATTTTTTATTATTAAAACTAGATGATATTAAAGCAATAATAGTAAAGATAGATGAAAAAAAAGAATTAGAAAAGTTAAAATTATTTGAACAAAATAAACAACTGAATAATTTTTCAAAAATATACTTTAACAAGATTAAAATTAATTTGAATATAAGTGAATTATAAACCTATACTAATTTTATCTGGAGAACCTCATAGTATTTTTCTTGAAATATATTTTAAGGTTAGAAGAAAATATCACTGTAAAAGACCAATTATTTTGATTGTATCCAAAAAATTACTTTTTATACAGATGAGTAAATTAAATTTTAATTATAAAATAAATTTAATTGATTTTAAAAAAGATAATTTAAATAAACTTAATAATAAACAGATTAATATAATTGATGTTGATTTTCATTTTAAAAAAGCATTTGATAAAATTACTGATAACTCAAATTCATATATCGAAAAAAGCTTTCAGATTGCACTAAAGCTATTAAAAGATCAAAAATGTATAGGGCTAATCAATGGTCCTATTTCAAAAAAAAATTTTTTAAAAGAAAATTTTTACGGGATTACTGAATATCTTGCTAGTAAAACAAATAAAAAGGGTAAAGTAGTGATGTTAATTTACAATAAAAAACTATCTGTTAGTCCAATTACTACACACTTACCTTTGAAAAATGTACATAAGCATTTAACTATTAAAAAAATTGTCAATCATATTGAGTTAATAAGTTACTTTTATAAAAAAAGATTTAATAAAATTGTAAATGTTGGTATTACAGGCCTCAATCCTCATTGTGAGAGTAACTACAAATCAAGTGAAGAGGATAGAATAATAAGACCTGCAATAAAGCTATTAATTAAAAAAAAAATTAGAGTAAATGGCCCATTTGCAGCAGATACAATATTCATGAAAGAGCATGCAAAAAACTACGATGTAATAGTGGGCATGTATCATGATCAAGTTTTAACGCCGATAAAAACTCTTTTTGGCTTTAACGCTATAAATATAACATTAGGCTTACCTTTTGTTAGGATTTCTCCTGACCATGGTCCAAATACTTCAATGGCTGGTAAAAATTTATCTGATCCTAAAAGCTTACTAGAAGCGATAAAATTTCTAGATAAATAAATGTTTATTAAACCCAAAAAAAGTTTAGGACAAAATTTTTTAATAGATCGTAACGTTTTGGAGAAGATTGTTGATACAGTAGAAATTACAAATAAAGAAGTTTTAGAAATAGGTCCTGGTAGTGGAAATTTAACAACATTTATTTTAAAAAAAAACCCAAAGAAAGTTTACACAATTGAAAAAGATGATGAACTAGCTTTATTATTGAAGGATAAATTTTCTGATGGAATTACTATTATCAATGACGATGTTTTAAAAATATCTGAAGATAAAATTTCTAAAAAAAAACTTACAGTTTTTGGGAACCTACCCTACAATATATCTACTGAAATTCTTTCAAAATGGATAGTAAATATTGATAAAAACTTCTGGTTTGAAAGCTTAGTGTTAATGTTTCAAAAAGAAGTTGCAGATAGAATTATTGCAGAATCTAATACTTCAAAATATGGGCGATTATCTATTTTATCAAATTGGAAACTTAATATTAAAAAAATAATAGACATTAAGCCTGAAAGCTTTTCACCACGTCCAAAAATTGACAGTACATTGTTGCTATTTACCCCAAGAGAAAATTTCTTTGAATTAAAAGATGCTAAAAACCTAGAAATGATAACTAGAGTTTTTTTTAGTCAAAGAAGAAAAATGCTTAAAAAACCTTTTAACCAGGTTTTTAATAATGCAATAGAAGTTTCAGAAAAATTTAATATTAATCTTAATCTTAGACCTCAAAACTTAGAAGCTGAAATGTATTTTAAACTTGTTAAAGAATATGAGAGTTTAAGACGTTAATTTGTTAACATGCTTTCTAATATATTCTTTATCATAATCTTTTGAACCATTATTAATTTCCGCATCAATCAATTTACTAATTTTAGAATAACATTCATCAAGGTTGTCATTTACAATGACATAATCATAATTAATCCAATGCAGCATGTCTCTGCTAAATTCTTTCATTCTTTCTTCTACAATTAACTTATCTTTCATGTCCCTATTGGATAGCCTTTCAAATAAAACTTCTTTGCTTGGGGGTAGAATAAAAAAAGTAATTAATTTATAATTTAACTTTTTATTTTTAATTTGGTCAGCACCCTGCCAGTCTATATCAAAAATTACGTTCTCGCTTTTCTCTAATTTTTCTATAACTGGAGTTCTAGTTGTTCCATAAAGGTGATTAAAAACTCTAGCATATTCTAAAAACTCTTCATTTTTAATTAATCCTTCAAACTTATCCAGACTTACAAAATAGTAATCTTTATTTGCAGTTTCGCTGGGCCTTGGTTTTCGTGTCGTATGAGATACAGATATATGAAAATTTTTATTTTTTGATAAGAGTTTTACTAAGGTGGTTTTACCTGCCCCAGATGGGGATGATAAAATCACCATTATCCCATCTTTTTTTATTGTCATTTAGGTAGGCCTAATTATTTTGCACCTTCAATAAATTTTATAGCATCACCAACGGTTAAAATTTTTTCTGCTTGGCTATCAGAAATTTCTGATCCAAATTCTTCCTCGAAAGCCATTACTAACTCAACTGTATCTAAACTATCTGCACCAAGATCATCAATAAAACTTGAATCGTCTTGAACTTTTGCTTCATCTATACCAAGGTGGTCTGCTACAATTTTTTTTACTTTGCTTGAAATATCATCTGACATAATGTTCCTTTTTGTTTTATTTCGTTAATAGTTCAAAAAGGAGTTTTGTCAACCCAAATACATGCCTCCATTCACATGTAGGGTCTCACCATTAATATAATCTGATCGATTTGAGCTTAAAAAAGTAACAGCATTTGCAATATCTTCAGGTTTACCCAATCTATTGGATGGAATTTTAGCAATTATCGCTTCTTTGTATTTTTCATCTATTTGATCTGTCATTGCAGTACTTATAAATCCAGGAGATATACAGTTCACATTAATATTTTTTTTAGCATATTCGATTGCTAAACTTTTTGACATAGCAACAATCCCTGCCTTAGATGCAGTGTAGTTTGCTTGACCCACATTTCCTGTGTGCCCAACTACAGAAGTAATATTTACAATTTTTCCTGATTTATTTTTAAGCATTTTTTTTATAGAATATTTGCACATTAAAAATGTGGAGGTTAAATTTATATCTATAACTTTAGTCCATTCCTCTAAGCTCATTCTAATTGCTAGATTGTCTTTTGTTATCCCAGCATTATTGATCATACAATCAAGTGATCCCCCCAATTCTTCTGTTGAATCATTTATAAATTTTTCAATTTTTTCATGCTGAGAGATGTCAAACTTAAGTATTTTAATATTATTAAATTTTTTTTTTAACTCTTCTAACTTTTCAATTCTTGTTCCTGTGGCTAGAATGTTAGCACCCTGATCGTGTAATTTTTCAACAATAGAATTACCGATTCCTCCTGAGGCACCTGTAACTATAATGTTTTTATTTTTTAAACTACTCATCTATATTTATTAACTTTATATCCTCTTCTGTATTTATTGCACTAACTTTAACATTTCTATCAATTCTTTTTACTAAGCCTGACAAAACTTTACCAGGTCCTATTTCTATAAATTGGGTAACACCTTTTCTAATCATCAATGAAACACTTTCTCGCCAACGAACTCTACTTTCAATTTGTTTGACCAATAAATCTTTTAGCTCATTTGAGTCGGATATTTCTTTTCCAGTTACATTAGAGATTAAAATATTTTCAGGTTCTTTAAAATTTAATTTTGCTATCTCTTCATTCATTACAAGAGTTGCTTTATTCATTAACTTACAATGAAATGGAGCGCTTACTGGTAGTTTAATGTTTTTAATATTTGCAGCATTTAAATCTACCATCATTTTTTCGAGATCTTCTATTTTGCCACTTAATACTATTTGTCCCAATGAGTTATCATTTGCAATATAGCATTCGTATTTATTTATATTTTCATTGATAATATTTTCCACTATTTTAATTTCAGATCCCAAAATAGCAACCATTCCACCTACTCCTTTTGGTACTGAGCTTTGCATAGCTTTTCCTCTAATTTTTAATATCTTTAAAGTATCCGAGAATGATAATGATCCAGCTGATGTTAAAGCTGAATACTCTCCCAATGAGTGTCCTGCAAAAAAGTTTGCTTTATTTAAGTCAATTTTAAATTCTTCTTTAATGAGTTTAAAAATTGAATAACTAATTAAAAATATTGCTGGTTGAGTGTTCTCTGTTAAGTCTAATTCTTCTTTTGGACCACTTAAAACAAGCTTTGAAAGAGGAAATTCAAGGGTTTCATCTGCTTCTTTGAATAAATCTTTAATTAGACTATACTTATTATGTAACTCATTGCCCATTCCTACTAATTGTGAGCCTTGACCTGGAAAAATAACAGAAAACATTTAAATATCTAAAGTTTATTATGGTTTTAAGTGTTGTAATTCAATTATTATAATAGTATATCCTCAATTTTTATTAAAGAACAATTATGAATTTATACGAACACACTATAGTAGCTAGACAAGATACTAGCCCAGCTCAGATCAAATCCCTAACTGAGAAATACTCTAAAATAGTTGAGAAGAATGATGGTGAAATAGTACAAACTGAAGACTGGGGTTTGTTAAACCTTGCCTATGCCATTAAAAAAAATAAAAAAGGCATCTACATGCACTTTAAAATTAAAGGTTCAGGAAAAATTATAGAAGAATTAGAGAAAAATGAAATTATAGATAAAAACCTACTAAGATACATGACTGTTAGAGTCAAAAAATTTAATTTGGAAGCAAAATATTTTTCAAAAAAAGATGAATACGAAAAAAAAGAATATAAAAAAGATTACAATAGAAATTAATTATGCCATCAAAAAAAAGAGCAGGAAGTAAAAAAAAAGGTAGTCAAAGCAATTTTGCAAAATTAAGTATATTTCAGCCAAACAAGTATAAATTTAAAAAATCATGCCCTTTATCAGTAAAAGGTGCACCAGAAGTCGATTATAAAAATATTAGATTATTAAAAAAATATATGTCTGAGAATGGTAAAATCTTACCGTCAAGAATTACAAATGTTTCACAAAAGAAACAGCGAGAGCTTTCTCTGTCTATTAAGAGAGCTAGAAATTTAGCGTTAATTTAAATGAAAGTTATACTTTTAGAAAACCTAAGAAGAATTGGATCTATTGGAGAAATCATAGATGTAAAAAGAGGCTTTGCTAGAAATTATTTAATTTCGAATAAAAAAGCTCTTTATGCTTCAAAAGAAAATATTGCTGAAGTTGAAAAAATTAAATCTGAATTGGGTAAAAAAGATAATGATAAAAAGAAAGAAGCTCAAAAAATTTCGGAAAAAATTAATGGTAAAGAATATGAGATTAGAAAACTGAGTACAGAAAATAAAGAGCTTTACGGTTCGGTTAAACCAACAGAAATTTCAAAATTAATACAAGAAAATGACAAACTAGATATCAAGCCTTCTATGATACAACCAATAACTGAAATTAAATCACTTGGTAAATTTAAGGTTAAAGTTATTCTGCACTCTGAAATAGACTCTGAGATTACTATTGACGTAGTTACTGCAGAAACTATTCAATAATTATACAATTTTTTCCCCAGCATATTTTTACTATTTTTTTAAAACTTATTTCAGATAAGATTTACTAATGGAAAATAACCTAAGCATAGTCAAAGATACGTTTAAAGAGCTCCCTAACAATATTGAAGCTGAACAAGCTGTAATAGGTTCAATATTAGTTCAAAATGAAATATTTGATGAAATAAATACTATTATTTCTAGTGTTAACTTTTATGACCCTATGCATCAGAGTATTTTTTCAGCAATTGAAAGTCTTATTTATAAAGGAATGCTTGCAAACCCCATCACATTAAAAAATTATTTTGAAAATGAAAAAGATGAATTAAATGTTCCTGAATATTTAGTTAAAGTTACAAAATTTTCTACACCACCTAGACAAGCAATTGAATATTCAAGAATTATTTATGATATGTTTGTAAGAAGAGAGTTAATTAAAATATCTGAAAATACAATTGATGCTGCTAAACTAAACGCTCTTGATGTTAATGGACAAAATATAATCGAAAACTCAGAAAGATTATTATTTGATCTTGCAGAAAAAGGATCTTTTAATTCATCATTGGTTAAATTTGACGAGGCAATGAAACAAACAATAGAGATGGCAAAAACTGCCTATCAAAATGAAGAAGGGATTGTGGGTGTACCCACAGGTCTAACTGATTTAGATGATAGACTTGGAGGCCTTCATAACTCAGATTTAATTATTATTGCTGGCCGTCCCTCAATGGGTAAAACTGCTTTAGCTACAAACATTGCATTTCACGCCGCTGAAAAACTACTACAAAGTGGAAAAAAATCATCAATAGCTTTTTTTTCCCTAGAAATGTCATCTGAGCAGCTATCAACAAGAATTTTAGCTGAACAATCAAGAATAAAGTCAAATGATATAAGAAGAGGGAAAATTACAGATGAACAGTTTGATAAATTTATAGAAACATCAAAAAACATATCTGAGCTACCACTATATATTGATGAGACACCTGCCATAAGTATTGCTGCTATGAGCAATAGAGCAAGAAGAATTAAAAGATTATTTGGGTTAGATATGATTATTGTTGACTATATTCAATTAATGACGGGCTCTATAAATAACAGAGATGGTAGAGTTCAAGAAATTTCACAAATAACCCAAGGTCTTAAAGCAATTGCAAAAGAATTAAGAGTTCCTGTTGTTGCTTTGTCTCAACTATCTCGTGCTGTAGAGCAAAGAGATGACCACAAGCCTCAATTATCAGATTTAAGAGAATCAGGATCTATAGAACAAGATGCTGATGTAGTAATGTTTGTTTATAGAGCAGCATACTATCTTCAAAGAAAAGAACCTACCGTTGCTACAGTTGAGCATGCGGAGTGGCAACAAAAAATGAGTGAGATCGCACACTTAGCTCAAATTTTAATTGCCAAACAAAGACATGGCCCAATTGGAAATATTGATCTAGAATTTGAAGAAATGTTTACTAAATTTAAAGATCTTCAGAGATAATAAAGATACTCAATTTAGCTAATATCTAATATAATTAGCCTTAAATGCTATCTCATTTATATCAAAATACAGTTCTAAAAAATCCCAAATCTATTTTTTTATTACTTTTAATTATATTAGTAAGCTTTGGTTATTTTTCTAAAGATTTTAGATTGGATGCTTCTTCTGACACTCTTTTAATTGAGGGAGACCCTGACCTTGAATATTTAAAAGAAATTACCGAAAGATATGGTTCAAAAGAATTTTTAATTATAACCTATTCACCCAATGAAGGGATGGTTACCGAGTCTTCAATTAATAATCTTTTGAGTTTAAAATATAAAATTCAAAGTTTAGATTGGGTTGATAACGTTATAACATTATTAGATATTCCCTTACTAAGTAACTCTCAGGCCCCTCTTCAAGAAAGACTAGAAAGCTTTAAAACTTTAAAAGATGAAGATGTAGATACAGAGAGAGGATTTGAAGAAATACTAAACAGTCCAGTCTTTAGAAATTTTGTCATTAGTGAAGATGGCAATACAAGTGGTATAATTGTTTACATTAAAAAAGATGAGCTAAAAAATATAGAAAAAAAAAATAAAAATGAAATAGAAGAATATAAAGATGCTTTAAAGAAAAAAAATCACGAAAATATTACTCAAATAAGAGAAGTAATTGATGGGTACCAAGATATTGGAAAAATTTATCTAGGTGGAATTCCAATGATTACAGATGATATGATGTCTTTTATTAAAAGTGATATAATTTTTTTTGGTTTTGGTGTGTTTCTTTTTATTATTGCCACACTTTGGTTTGTGTTTAGAAAATTAATTTGGATCATAATACCAATTAGTAGCTGTTTCTTTTCAGTTTTAATAATGACAGGTCTCCTAGGTCTTTTAGGTTGGAAGGTTACTGTCATTTCGTCAAATTTTATTGCACTAATGTTAATACTGACAATGGCAATGAATATTCACATGAGCACTCGCTTTTTACAATTAAAGTATGATTTTCCAAACTTGTCCAACTTTGAAATTATTTCAATGACAACTGGGAAAATGTTTTGGCCAATTATCTATACTGTTCTTACAACCATATGTGCTTTTTTATCTTTAGTTTTTAGTGGGATTAAACCCATTGTTGATTTTGGTTGGATGATGACTTTGGGATTAATTACATCTTTTATAATAACATTCACTTTACTTCCAGCTCTCTTAAGCTTCATGTCTAATAATGGCATAAAGATTAGGGAAAATAATAATTCAAAAATTACTTCTTTTTTTGAAAGAGTTTCCATTAATAATAAGATTTCTATATTTATGATTACTGGTGTTGTTATAGTTTTAAGTGTTATTGGAATTGGTCGTCTTGAAGTTGAGAATAGTTTTATTAATTATTTTAATAAAAATACTGAAATATATAAAGGCATGAAGCTTATTGACGAAAAACTAGGTGGTACCACCCCTTTAGAAGTTATATTGAAATTTCCAGACAAAATGAAAGTAATAGCGAGTGAGGATGATGAGTTTGGAAATTGGGGAGATGAAGAAAATCCACAAGATGATGAAAAATATTGGTTCACCAAAGATAAAATTAATAAAATTAAAGAAGTTCATAATTATTTAGACAATTTACCAGCTGTAGGAAAGGTTCTATCCTTTAGTTCAATTATCGAAGTTGCTACACAATTGAACAAAAACAAACCTTTGGGGACACTAGAGATGGGCCTTCTTTACTCAAAAATTCCTGAAAGCATAAAAAAAGATATTATTGATCCATATATCTCAATCAAGGATAATGAAGCTAGAATAAGCTTAAGAATTATTGACTCACAAGATGGCTTGAGAAGAAATGACTTAATAAATCAAATAAATTATGATTTAGAAAATAAACTAAAACTAAACAAAGAAGAGTTTAAGCTTGCTGGTGTTTTAATTTTATTTAACAATTTACTTCAAAGTCTTTTTAAATCACAGATACTTACATTGGGTTTAGTGATGGCTGGAATTTTCGCAATGTTTATAATTTTATTTAGAAATATTAAATTATCTTTAATCGGAGTGGTACCAAACTTTATCGCTGCTTTTTTTATTTTAGGAATTATTGGCTTACTAGGAATACCTCTTGATATGATGACTATAACAATCGCTGCAATTACTATTGGAATTGCTGTAGATAATAGTATTCATTATATTTATAGATTTAAAGAGGAGTTTTTAAAAACAAAAGATTATAATAAAACTCTAAAAATTTGTCATTCTACCGTTGGTGTTGCAATACTCAATACTTCAATAACAATTGTATTTGGTTTTTCAATTCTTGTTTTTTCAAAATTTATACCTACAATTTATTTTGGTGTATTCACTGGTATAGCTATGCTCCTTGCTATGATCTCTGTATTAACCCTACTTCCTACTCTTATTTTAATAAGCAAACCTTTTGAGGAAAATAAATAAATATGATTGACGCTTTAATAGTTTTTTATGAAGCAGTTTCAATTATAGATTTAATTTTTTTGATCATCACTATTTTTTCTGTGATTAAATGTTACACCAAAGGTTTTGTTTTAAGTTTACTTTCAGCTTCAAAATGGCTTTTAGCTTATGTGGTAACTTTAATTTTATTTCCTAGAATTAAATCCTATTTTAAAAATATAATTGATAACGAGTATGTACTTGATGTAACATTGGGTTTGGCTATTTTTGTTCTAGTAATTTTTATAATATTAGTAGTGAACAAAGGAATTAGTAAGACTGTGAAGTTTGTCGGGCTTGGAAGGCTCGATTCTGTTTTTGGTTTATTCTTTGGTTTTATTAGAAGTTATGTAATTTGTGTTTGTTTATTTTCAGCTGTGGATATTGTCTATAATTATAATAAATGGCCAATTAATACTGACAAATCATACGCCTTTCCATATGTAGAAAAAGGTAGTATTTATCTTGTAAAAGTATTTCCTAATGAAAAAAAGTATCAAGATTCTAAAGAAAAAATTGAAGAACTATAATCCAAAACTTAAGGAAGAATGTGGTGTATTTGGCATAAGCAACAGTAATGATGCTGCTGCACTAACTGCTTTAGGTCTTCATGCATTGCAACACAGAGGTCAAGAAGGTTGTGGAATTGTATCATTTGATGGAAAAAAATATCATTCAGAAAAAAGATTTGGTTTAGTTGGAGATAACTTCAACAAAGAGAAGGTTCTAAAAAATTTACTTGGAAAATTTGCTATAGGACATAATAGGTACAGCACTACAGGTGAAAATACTTTAAGAAATATCCAACCCTTCTTTGCAGATACTAATGCTGGTGGCATTGGTGTTGCACATAATGGAAATTTAACCAATTCGGTTACACTTAGAAATAAGTTAGTTGAAGATGGTGCAATTTTTTATACTACATCAGATACTGAAACAATTGTCCAATTAATTGCAAAATCAAAAAGAAGCAAAACAGTTGATAAAGTTATTGATGCTATATTTCAAATTCAAGGTGGCTACGCATTGGTTATGCTTACGCAGAGCACATTAATAGGTGTTAGAGACCCTCATGGAATACGACCATTGATTATTGGCAAAATAAAAGATAGCTACGTTTTAGCTTCCGAAACATGCGCCCTAGATATTATAGGTGCAAAATATGTAAGAGATGTAGAGAATGGCGAAATTGTTTTAATTGAAAATAATGAATTAAAAAGCTTTAAACCATTCCCACCAAGAAAAGTTAGGCCCTGTGTTTTTGAATATATTTATTTCGCAAGACCAGATAGTTTATTAGATGGAAAGTCAGCTTACGAACACAGAAAAAACTTAGGAATAGAACTTGCTAAAGAAAATGAAATTGATGCAGACATAATAGTCCCTGTACCAGACTCAGGAAATGCAGCAGCTCTTGGATTTGCTCAATACTTAGCAATTAATTTTGAATTAGGTTTAATTAGAAATCATTATGTTGGAAGAACTTTTATAGAACCCAGTCAAAAAATTAGAAGTTTGGGTGTTAAGTTAAAATTAAATGCAAATCAATCTACAATTAAAGATAAAAGAATTATTTTAATAGATGACTCTTTGGTTAGAGGGACAACCTCTCATAAAATTGTTAAAATGCTTTACGACGCCGGTGCAAAAGAAGTTCATGTTAAAATTGCTTGTCCAGAAATTAGATATCCAGATTTTTATGGTGTAGATACACCTACTAAAAAAGAGCTTCTTGCAGCTAATAAAACAAATAAAGAAATTTGTGAATATATTGGTGCTAAATCTTTAGATTTTTTATCACTTGAAGGACTCTATAGAGCAATAGGATTTGAAAAACGGAATGACACCTACCCTCAATTAACAGATCATTATTTTACTGGAGATTACCCAGTTAAACCAATTGATATATTGGGTGATGATAAAATAACTCAACTATCTTTATTAAGCACAGCTTCAGGAAATTAAAATGAGCACAGTAAAGTTTACTGAAATGAAAAATGGCTCAAAAGATGATTACTTATTGTTAGATAAGTATGAGCAAGAATATATTAATAGAACTGCCGATAGGATAATAAAGTTTATGAGTGGATTAAATTCAACTCTGGAGGGATATAAAATTACAAGACTTGAACACTCTCTTCAAACAGCAACAAGAGCTTTAAACGATAAAGCCAGTGAAGAAATGATTGTTGCTGCTCTACTACATGATATTGGTGATGAGTTGGCTCCTTTAAATCACTCAGAGTACGCAGCCTCAGTACTAAAACCCTTTGTCAGTGAAAAAACTCATTGGATAATTGAAAAACATGGTGAATTTCAAATGTATTATTACGCCCATCACTTAGGTGGCAACAGAAATCTAAGGAATAAATACAAAGATCATAAGTATTATGAGGATGCTATAAACTTTTGTGAAAAATGGGATCAAACATCTTTTAATCCAAATTTTAAAAGTCTAAAACTTCAAGATTTCGAAGTGTTAATTAGAAATATTTTTTCTAGAAAACCTTACACTTCTTGGTAGTCACTAATTAATGACTTTAAATTAGTCTTTATATCACTATATATAAATCAATGATCACTAATAAAGAGCACATAATTAATTATTTTAACTCCGGAATTAAAGATACCAAAGATTTTAAAATTGGTATTGAGCATGAAAAGTTTTTATTTGATCAAAATAATAATAAAAGAGCTGATTA
>Ga0209709_10001086_pt1 | contig 25434 bp, 19 predicted proteins | sample ArcticOcean_MG_C_2_FD_187435 | JGI IMG/M metagenome (GOLD analysis project Ga0209709, IMG submission 187435) | Marine microbial communities from western Arctic Ocean - ArcticOcean_MG_CB4_136 (SPAdes) (version 2) | ecosystem: Environmental > Aquatic > Marine > Oceanic | place: Arctic Ocean...
CGCCCCCGACCCGACCCTCGGGCACGCGGCCGACTATCTCCGTATGGCGACGGGTCAGGTCCCGGAGACTGATGCCGCCCGCGCCGTGGAGCAATACCTGGTGGCCACGGTCGATCACGGGTTCAACGCTTCGACGTTTACGGCTCGCGTGGTTGCCAGCACCGGCGCGGACATGGCGGGTGCACTCGTTGCCGCCGTCGGAGCGCTCACCGGCCCGCTCCATGGCGGTGCGCCGAGCCGATGTATTCAGATGATCGATGAGATCGGCTCGCCGGATCGGGCCGCCGACTGGATCCGCGCTCGGCTCGATGCGGGCAACAAGATCATGGGCTTCGGGCATGCCGTCTACCGGGCCGAGGATCCCCGAGGCGTGGTGCTGCGCGAAGCCGCCGAGCGACTCGGCGGCGACCTCGTCGAGCGGGCCGCGAGGATCGAGCAAGAGATTCTTGCCGTGCTGGCCGAGTGGAAGCCCGACCAGCGCATCGTTACCAATGTCGAGTTCTGGGCGGCCGTGGTGCTCGAACTGGCTGGTTTGCCTCGAGCAATGTTCACCCCCACGTTCAGCGTCAGCCGATCGATCGGCTGGACCGCGCACGTCATCGAACAAAACGGTGTCGGAAAGATCGTGCGGCCGTCCGCCCGTTATGTGGGGAAGGAACCGCAGGTCGGCGTGCGCAGCTGACTTCCCTGGTCGGGCCGCTCGCCCTAAGGTTCCTTCCAAGGAAGGCTTTCGAGAGGCGAGCGGCTTATGACCACATTTGAGAACGTTGATCTTTGGGACATGGATGCGTTCCAGCGCCAAGAACATCACGAGATGTTGGAGCAGCTTCGGGAGACCGAGCCGGGCGTGCACTTCATCGACGAGGGCGACCACGGTCCCGGGTTCTGGGCGATCACTCGCCTCGAGCATCTCAAAGAAGTCAATCGACAGGCCGAGATCTTTTCGTCCAACGTTGGCGGCACCCAGATGCAGGAGAGGGATCAATCCGACCTCTCCGATGAGTTCCAAAACGACTCGCTGATGCTGTCGATGGACCCGCCGAAGCACACTCGTTACCGCCGCATCGTGAGCCGCGGCTTCACGCCGAGAATGATCAACCTGTTGGAGGACTACCTCCGAAACCGCACCCAGATGATCATCGACCGCGTGTCGGAACGCGGCACCGCCGAGTTCGTCACCGAACTCTCCGCCGAGCTTCCGTTGCAGGCCATCGCCGAGATGGTCGGTATCCCGCTCGAGGATCGATCAAAGATCTTTGACTGGACCAACTCAATGATCGGAGCCGACGATCCCGACTTCGCAAAGAGCGAGGAAGACGTGACCAAGGCGTTCACCGAGCTCTTCATGTACTCAAGCGCGCTCCAGTCCGAACGCCGCGATAAGCCCGCCGACGACATCATCACCACGCTGCTGTCCGCCGATGTCGATGGTGAACAGCTCGACAACACCGAGTTCGACATGTTCTTCCTCTTGTTGTGTGTGGCGGGCAACGAGACCACCCGCAACTCGATCACTCGCGGTATGCACGGGTTCTTCGAGTTCCCCGACCAGTGGGAGCTCTACAAGAGCGATCCCGACAAATACGAAGACACGATGGTCGATGAGGTTGTTCGCTGGGCCACCCCGGTGCTCAACTTCCGGCGCCAGGCCACGCAGGATTACACCCTCGGCGGAGTTGACATCAAGGAAGGCGACAAGGTCGTGATGTGGCATATCGCCGCGAACCGCGACCCTCGCGCCTTCACCGATCCGTGGAAGTTCGACGTTGCCCGCACCCCCAACGACCATGTCGGGTTTGGTGGCGGCGGTCCGCACTTCTGCCTGGGATCGAACCTGGCCAAGATGGAGATCGCCCTGATGTTTCGTGGGATCGCTGAGCGGCTTCCTGATATTTACCTCGATGGTGAGGTCGAGTATCTCCGGTCGAACTTCATCGGCGGCGTGAAGACGATGCCGGTGGCATTCGGATCGAGCGCATCGACGAACACGATGCCCCTCGACCGCCTTGGTTCGGCGGCCGGCGCGTCTGGAACCGCCGGCTTCGGCGGCAACGTGGAGCGCAGCTAACGTCGCTTCGTGACTCCTGACGAATTCCGTGCCGCGGGGCACGAACTGATCGACTGGATCGCCGACCGGCGAACCGAAGTCGCAACCCGGCGCGTCTTGCCCGATGTGCAACCGGGTGATGTTGCGGCCCGTTTCCCGAACACACCACCGACCGAGACCGCGTCGGCGGCCGAGGTGCTCGGCGAGCTCGAAGAACTGATCGCCACGGGTATCACCGAAGTGCAGCACCCGATGCACTTCGGCTGGTTTCCGTCGAACGCGTCGCTGTCGTCGATCCTCGGCGACATCGCCTCGTCGGGCTTGGGGTCGTTGGGGATCTCCTGGGAGTCGTCACCGGCGCTCACCGAGGTCGAAGAGGTTGTCGTCGACTGGATGCGCCAGCTCTGTGGCTTGTCAGACAACTGGCACGGCGTCATTCAAGACACGGCGTCGACCGCGTGTCTCGTGGCAATGTTGGCCGCTCGCGAACGCGCCACTGATCATGCCCAGACTCGTGGAGGTTTGCGGAATCTTCCGTCGGCGCTGTGTGTCTATACGACAGCAGAAGCGCACTCTTCGGTTCGGAAGGGCGCGCTCCTAGCGGGGTTCGGCGCCGACGATATTCGTGTCATCGATGTCGACCCATGGACCCGCGACATGCTGCCGGCCCACCTCGCTGAGGTCATGCAGGCTGACGTTACTGCCGGTCACCAGCCCGCGATTGTTGTGGCTTCCGCCGGATCGACCGGGGTCACTGCATTCGATCCCATCAGCGAGATCGCCGCGATCGCCTCGATTCACGATGCATGGATTCATGTCGACGCGGCAATGGCCGGTTCCGCCATGGTGCTTCCGGAGATGCGGTCTCGGTTTGAGGGGATCGAGGAGGCCGATTCGATCTCTTGGAACCCCCACAAGTGGTTCGGCACGATCCTCGATTGCTCACTCATGTATCTGCGCGACCCGCAGCATCTCATCCGAGTGATGTCGACCAACCCGAGCTACCTGCAGTCCACGGCTGCCGGCGACGCCACGCAGTATCGCGATTGGGGTGTGCCGCTCGGCCGCCGGTTCCGAGCGCTAAAGCTTTGGTATCAGCTCCGGATTGACGGAATTGCCTCGATTCAAGACAGGCTGCGTCGAGATCTCGAGAACGCACAATGGATCGCCGATGAATTCGCGGCGCTCGATGACTGGGAACTCGTTGCCCCTGTCCGACTCCAGACGGTGTGTATACGCCACAACCCGAATGATTCGTTGTCAGGTGCGGATCTCGATGCGCACACCCTCCGATGGGTTCGCGAGTTGAATTCTTCGGGCCGGGCGTTTCTTTCGCCCTCGCAGCTCGACGATCAATGGATGGTTCGAATCTCTGTTGGTGCCGAGAGCACCGAACGTAGTCACCTCGAGCGACTCGTGGTGCTGATCCGCGGCGTGGCCGAGGCCTAGGTGATCGGGGCAACCGCTCCGTCAGCCTGACGAAATTCGGAAGAGCTCGCCGACGAGGTCGTCGAACCGTCCGATGGGCATACGATCCGAACGTGTCCGACCCCTTCGACCTAGGCCCCTTCCCCAATACGGCCTCCTACGCCCGCGCCCAGGAATGTGATGCCGTCGATCCGATCGCTCACTATCGGACACGATTCGTTGAGCATGATCCGGCGCTGATCTACCTCGATGGCAATTCGCTCGGCCGCTTGCCGGCCGACGCGGCGGCGGTCGCCCAACGGGTGATCGAATCCGAGTGGGGCGATCGCCTGATCCGATCGTGGAACGAACGCTGGTGGGACCTGGCGGCGGAGCTCGGTGATCTTGTCGCTCCGATCGTGGGAGCGGCGCCCGGTGAAGTGCTGCTGTCGGACTCGACCACCGTCAACCTCTACAAGCTGGCCGGGGCAGCTCTCACCGCCCGCCCCCACCGGAAAAAGATCGTCACGGACGACCTGAACTTCCCGTCCGACGTCTACACACTTGCGGGTCTGGCCGAATCAACCGGGCGCGAGCTCTCGATCATCGAGTCGGACGGTGTACATGGCCCAGTCGACGGGGTCATCGCGGCGCTCGATGGCGACACCGCGCTCCTGTCGCTCTCGTCGACGGTCTTCAAGTCGGGTTACACCTACGACGTCGAAGCCATCACCGCCGCGGCCCACGAGGTGGGCGCACTGGTGGTGTGGGATCTCAGCCATTCGGCCGGGGCGGTCGTGGTGAAGCTCGACGAGTGGAACGTTGACCTGGCCGTCGGGTGTACGTACAAGTTCTTGAACGGCGGCCCTGGTTCGCCGGCGTTCCTGTTCGTTGCGGCCGCGCTTCAGCCTGAGCTCCGGAACCCGATCAGCGGCTGGTGGGGCGACGACGATCCGTTCGGTTTTGCGCTTGACTTCAGCCCGGCCACCGACCTCCGCGGTTTTCACGTCGGGACGTTGCCGATCCTGTCTCTCTCGACCGCCGAACCCGGGATCGCCCTTGTCGCTGAAGCTGGGATCGCGGTGGTAGCGAAGAAGGGTCGCGAACTCGTCGCCTTCGTTGAGGCCGAGTACGAGGACCGTCTCCGGCCGTTGGGGTTTGGATGGGCATCGCCGCTCGACCCGGCTCGCCGCGGCGCCCATTCGTCGCTGTCTCATCCCGACGCATGGCCAATCACCCAGGCCCTGATCGAGATCGGCCAGGTCATTCCTGACTTCCGGGCACCCGACAATGTGCGGCTCGGATTGTCTCCGCTCACCACTTCATTCGTCGACGTGGCGACCGCGCTGGAGCGACTCGCTCGGATTGTTGAATCAGGGCTCCATGGCGGGTACTCCACTGAGCGCAACGCCGTCACGTAGTCGGCGAGTCCTCGACCCCACTAGGTTGTTCGCCGATGACGAACGGTGTGCACCTTGCGGATCCAACGCCGTCGGCTCGCTGGGCGAACCTGGCGATCAAGGCCGCGCTCTTCAGCGCTTTCGCCGTTGCGATCCTGGCCCCGCTCGATCATCTCGACGGCAAGGCGATGCCCGCCCGAGCTCCGATCTTTCTGGCGGGCGCCGTGCTCGTGCCGCTGATCGCCCGGCGCCGCGAGTGGGATCCATACCCTCACGTGGCCGACGCCCTGCTGGCACTGCCATTTCTCCTCGACACGCTCGGCAACCTGCTGGGCATCTACGACTCGGTGGAATCGACCGACGACGTGCTGCATTTCGTGAACTGGATCTTCCTTGTGGCCGCGTTTCACGCCTTCCGTTTCCGCGCTATCGGCGATCGCCGTGATGCCGTGCTGTTGGGCTACGGATTCGGCGCGCTGGCGATCGTCTGGTGGGAGGCGCTCGAGTGGTTGGCATCCGAGGATGGCATCGGCGGAGCGGGCGGTCTTTCGCTCACCTACGGCGACACCGTGGCTGACCTGATGTTGTCGAGCACGGGTGGCCTTCTGGGTTCGGTGCTCGCCGTGCGCCTACTCGGCCCTCGCCGGCCGTCGTCTCGTCGCTGATCGTTGACGCCGCACGCGGGACGGCCGTCCCGTGCTCCGAAGAGTAATAGGACGGCCGTCAGGGGGGTTCCCCGTCCTCGCGAGACGGGGGTGGTGGCATCCGGGCGAGCCCGGAGATCTCGAAGAAGGGTTAGAAGTCTTCGTCGAAGGAAACGTCGCCTTCGATGCCGACTTGGTAGGCGGAGACGGTGCGCTCGAAGAAGTTCGAGAGCTCCTGCACGTCTTGCAGTTCCATGAACGAGAACGGGTTCGACGCACCGAAGCGCTTTGCCAGGCCCAGCTGAGCCAGTCGCTGATCGGCGACAAACTCGAGATACTTCCGGGTGTCGCCGGTGGACATGCCGGGCACACCTTCGCCGAGCAGATCCTCGGCGAACAGGAACTCGGCGTCGACGGCTTCTTCGATCATCTCGGTGATGCGCTCACCGAGATCGGCATCAAACAGTTCGGGCTCTTCGGCCCGCACCGTGTTGATGACCTCGAGCGCGAAGTTCATGTGCATCGATTCGTCGCGGAACACCCAGTTGGTGCCGGCGGCCAGACCGTTGAGTAGGCCCTTCGAACGAAGGAAGTAGACGTAGGCGAACGCGGCGAAGAAGAACAGGCCTTCGATGCAGGTGGCGAAGCAGATCAGGTTCATCAAGAACCGCTTGCGGTCCTCGACAGTGATGAGTGGGCCCTTGCCGACCGACTCCATCCACTTGAAGCAGAACTCGCCCTTGGCTCGAATCGACGGGATGTTCTCGATGGCGGCGAAGGCCTCGGCCCGTTCGTCGGCATCGGGGATGTAGTTGTCGAGCAGGTTCAAATAGAACTGAACGTGCAATGCCTCTTCGTAGAGCTGGCGTGACAGGTACATCCGGGCCTCGGGAGCATTGATGTGCTCGTAGAGGTTGAGGACGAGATTGTTGGCCACGATCGAGTCGCCGGTGGCGAAGAACGCCACCAGACGGCTGATCATGTGCTTCTCGGCCGGCATGAGTTTGCGGTCGAGATCGGTGAGGTCGTCGGAGAAGTCGATCTCTTCGACAGTCCAGGTGTTCTTGATCGCGTCCTTGTACATGTCGAAGAACTGCGGGTAGCGCATCGGCCGAAGCGTCAGGTTGAACCCGGGATCGAGAATGTTGGTCTGGCTATTGGCCGGAGCCGCATAGTGGCCAGCATTACCTTCGGGAGAGGCCGCCGGCGCGGTTGCGGTGTTCAGGTAGTCGTCGGCGAGTGCCATCAGTCGCACGCTTCGCATGACTCGGGATTCTCCAACGAGCAGGCCACAGCCTCTTCGTCGGTGAATGTCTTCTTCGGGGCACCATCGGCGCCGCCGGTCGGACCGGTTGGACCGCTCGGGTCTGATGAAGCGGTCGTCTTGTTGATGCGGGTGGCCGGGCGGCTACGCAGGTAGTAGGTGGTCTTGAGACCGGACTTCCATGCGTACATGTACATCGACGAGAGCTTGCCGATGGTCGGGGCCTCCATGAAGAGGTTGAGCGACTGGCTCTGATCGATGAAGGCGCCACGATCGGCGGCCATCTCGATCAAAGACTTCATCGGGATCTCCCACGCCGTGCGGTAGATCGTCTTGAGATCGTCGGGGATGCGCTCGATGCCTTGGATCGAACCCTCCGCTTTCTTGACCTCACTGATCATCTCGGCGTCCCACAGGGCTCGACGCTGCAGTTCCTTCACGAGGTGACGGTTGATCTGCATGAACTCACCGGAGAGGGTCTCGCGCTTGAACAGGTTGGATACCTGCGGCTCGATGCACTCGTAACAACCGGCGATCGATGCAATCGTGGCGGTGGGGGCGATGGCAATCATGAGCGAGTTGCGCAGACCGTGCTGCTCGATTCGCTCACGTAGTGGTGCCCAACGCTCCGGCTGCGATGGCTCAACGCCCCACAGATCGAACTGAAGGTCGCCGGCCGCGGTGCGGGTTTCGGCATAGGCCTCGTGGGGACCGTTGGCCTCGGCCAGCTCAGTGGATGCCCACAGGGCGTTGAAGTAGATCTCTTCGGAGATTTGACGGCTGACGTCGCGAGCAACCGGAGAGTCGAAGGAGACCCCCATCTTGAAGAAGACGTCTTGTAGGCCCATCAAACCGAGGCCGATTGGACGCCAGCGGCTGTTGGAAGCGCTGGACTCATTCGTTGGGTAGTAGTTGATGTCGATCACGCGATCGAGGAACGGCACGACCTGACGGACCACTTCGCCGAGACGGTTGTAGTCCATCGTCACGACACCGTCGGACTCGGCCACGAACTCGCCGAGGTTGACCGATCCGAGGTTGCAAACCGCAGTCTCTTCTTGGCTAGTGACCTCGATGATCTCGGTGCACAGGTTGGACAGGTGCACGACTCGATCGCGGGCGTTATAGGTGTTTGCTTCGCCCGAGGCGGGCTCGCCACTTGCTGGCCCGGTTCCGGGTCCAGTCTGGTTGCACTTCTCGTTGGAGGAGTCCTTCCAGGTCATCCAGCCGTTGCCGGTCTCGGCCAGCGACTTCATCATGCGCTGGTAGAGCTGGCGGGCCGGAACCTGATTTTCGAACTTGCCGTCGGCTTCCGCCTGCTCGTAGATCGAACGGAACTCTTCGCCGAAGGTGTCGATCAGCTCCGGAACGTTCTTCGGATCGAAGAGGCTCCACTGCCAATCCTTCTCGACACGTTCCATGAACATGTCGGGGACCCAGTTGGCGAGGTTGATGTTGTGCGTACGGCGGGCATGGTCGCCGGTGTTGTCCTTCAACTCAAGGAACTGCTCGATATCGGCGTGCCACGACTCGAGGTAGACACACGCCGCGCCCTTACGGCGACCACCCTGGTTGACGGCGGCGACGGAAGCATCGAGCGTCTTCAGCCACGGAACGATCCCGTTGGAGAGGCCGTTGGTGCCAACGATCAGGCTGTTCCTTGAACGAATGCGGTGCCAGGCAACACCAATGCCGCCCGCGAACTTCGAGAGCCGAGCGATGTCGGTATAACGCTTGTAGATGCCTTCGAGACTGTCTTCGGGGGAGTCGAGCAGGTAGCAGCTCGACATCTGCGGGTGGGTGGTGCCCGAGTTGAAGAGAGTGGGGGAGGAGGGGAGGTACGCCAGCGACGACATGAGGTCGTAGAAGCGGATCGCCTCTTCGGGGTTTGTGGACAGGCCACACGCGACACGAAGGAAGAAGTACTGCGGGGTCTCGATGACCTCGCGGGTGACGGGGTGACGCAGGAGGTAACGGTCGTAGACCGTGCGCAGGCCAAAGAACTCGAAGTGTTTGTCGCGCTGGCTGTTGATAGCCGCGTTGAGCTCTGGGGCATGAACGGTGACGAACTCGAGGACTTCCTCGCCAATCAGACCGAGCTTGTGGCCGAGGGAGACGGACTCCGAGAACCACGGTGCGTTCTGGTTGCGAACTTCTTTGTCGATATAGGTCGATAGCAGCCGAGCGGCGAGTTTGGAGTAGTTCGGCTCTTCAACGATGAGGCCAGCCGCCGTGCGAATTGACAGCTCATCGAGCTCCTGTGTGGTTGCACCGTCGGCGAGCGCCGCAATGGTGCGTGTGGAAACGACCATCGGGTCGACGCCGAGCAGGCCTTCGGTGGCTCGTGCGACGGCGTTGACGATCTTGTTCACATCAACGGGTTCGAGCGCACCACTGCGCTTTTTCACCCGCATGCTTGTTACGACCGGCGCTGCCGTCGCTGTTGTTTCTACGGCTGTTAGCCGGTCCTCTGTAATAGCCATTGCTGGCCCCTTCCCCGCGCCGGGAAGTGCGATTCGAAGGTGTGACTCCCGGTCAGATCACGCCTCGCCGCATCTCTCTTGAAGAAGAGCTGCGGACTGCTAATTACAGTCGCGTAACTACACACTCGTCAAGTGGAAGTTTTTGGTCTGCCGGGAGGCCAGTCGTCGTACGAAAAGCCGACGTCGAACGCTGTGGTCGCGAAACTACAAACCTGGGATTTCGAACCGGAAAGGCGCTTCAACAATCGCGACAGAGGCGGGCGACGACCGCGTCGGCGACCCGCTTTCCGGACGTGAGCGCGCCATTCATCGAGGCATGCTGGCGGTGGTCGCCAGTGACAAACATGCCCGACGACAGGCGCACGGACTGATCTGGTTGTTCACCCACCGCCTGACGGGGCTGAGCCCGCTCGATGGCGTCGACGCGAATCGTCTCCCAGTCCTCAACGCTCGCCCCAAACCACTCGGTGAGCGCCGAGCGCACCTCTCTCTCGGCTGTGCCGAGATGTGGGGTCGCAACCGCGACCAGGGCTCGATCGTCGGGGCTGTAGTGCGCCGAGATTTGTGAGAGCACGGCCAGCTCGTTGATTGCGCTCGAGCTATTGCCATCGAGCACGATGACCGGACGGCGAATTGGTGTCTCAGGGGCCGTGAACCACCACGTGGTCATGGCGTGGCTGCCGGGGTCTTCCACCTCGCCGTGCGTGAGACGGCAAGCGTCGGCGGCATCGGTTGCGATGACGACGGCCTTGGCCTGGATCCGTTCGCCATCGACGACAACATGATGGTCGGCGACCTCGTCGACTGCCGCGTGATACCGGATGGAAGTTTTTGGGAGCCGGCTGGCCATCTGCGCGCTGATCGCTCCCATGCCCATCGCCGGTACCGCTGCGTCGCCCTCGACAAGCATCTGGAAGAAGAAGTCGAGCGACCGGCTAGAAAATTCGAGGCTCGGGTCGAGCGAGAGCCCAGCGAACAAGGGCCGGAGGAAGCAGTCGATCATCTGCTCGGAGAAGCCGGCCTCGTGGAGTTGCGCCAGCGCTGAGGTTTCGGGACGGGTGAAAAGATCCTCGAGGTCGAGCTTGCGCACCCGCGACCGAAACTTGAGCACCGCGCGCTTGTCGCGTAGCGAACCGATCGGCGCCCGCAACGTGCCGAAGGCATCACCCGGGCAGCGGAAGGGATCAGAAACGCGATGAAAACCGTCGCCGAGCCGAACGAGTGCACCGGAGTCGAAGGTGCGGAGATCAAGGGCATCGAAGTCGAGGACTGCTTGTGCCGCGGGGTAAGACGTCAAGAACGTTTGGAAGCCGCAGTCGAGTCGGAACCCGTCGACGACGTCGGTCCGAACCCGGCCGCCGGGGCCGTCGCTCCGTTCGAGGACGAGCGGATTATGACCCTTGTCTTGCAGCCGAATCGCCGCGGTGAGCCCCGCGAGGCCAGCGCCGACGACGACGACATCATGAGCGCTCATGCGCCCGACTTGCCCCGAAGAGTCATGAAGAGTCACGTTATCGACCACAGGGAGTTCGGTCGAGGCGGGCGACCTAACTGAGTGTCGGTCAACATCGGCAGACTCCGTCATCAGATGTCCGGTCGGCGGCGGTGGCCTCGATCTTGAGGCGTCAGACGTGGACGAAGGCGCGGGCGCTGGGGCTGAAGCCGATGTGGCGGCCCCAGATGAAGAGGCCATACCCGGGCGGCACGTAGGCCTGCGCCGGGGTCAGGGCCGCAAAGTCAGCCCGGCAATCGGTTCGCACGAAGAAGCAATTGACGCCGAGCGAATCGCAGCCGACGAGCGAGTAGCCCCGATCGACGGCGACGCTTTGGAGGGCGGCGAGCGATGCGCCGAAGTAGGACGAGACGTCCCAGACATAGGTGGGGTCGTAGGCGATCGTCTTGCGTTCGGTCGGGCCGAGCGAAGCGTTGTATTCCATGACGAGCACTCGGGGCCGGTAGCGCTCGTCAAGTGAGCGGAGCACCCAGTAGTCGTTCGAGTCGATATCGATCGAGAGAAGATCGAACTCGTCGGGCACGCCGTATTTTGCGAACAACTCATTGATGTTCTCGGCGGTGATGAACTCTTGGCGGATGTCGACGCCGTCCGCCTGGTCGACGCCGTCCATTCGCAGCCCGGTCCAACCCTGCTCGACCAGAAGCCGGCTATTGCACTCGTCGCCAACGCCCGCGCCAAACTCGACAAGAAAACGATTGGTGGTGCCGATCGTGTCAAAGAGGGCGACAAGAATGCCGTCCTCCCCGTTCTGTGAGTACACCGACGATTCGTGGCGGTGGAGCTGAGCCGATGACGGCTCTTCGGCCGTCATCTTGACGCCGCTCAGATGAACTTGCGGATCATCTTTTCCTTTTTCGACGTGTACGGCGGGTAGAGGATCTTCAGGTCCATCTTCGTGGGCTTCTTGAGCACCGAGCGCAGATTGGAGAAGGTGTCGAAGCCCGACTGGCCGTGGTAGCGGCCGGTGCCCGACTCGCCCACGCCACCGAAGGGCAGATCGGCAGGAACGAGATGCTGGATCACGTGGTTCACGCAAGCGCCGCCGGAGGTGGTCTGCGACAGAAGTTCGTCGACCGTGTCGTCGTCCTCGGCAAAGACGTAAAGGGCGAGAGGCTTTTCGCGGTCGTTGACGAACTCGACCGCTTCGTTCATCGATTCGACGGTGATCACCGGCAGGATCGGCCCGAAGATTTCCTGGCGCATCAGCGCGGAGTCGGGGTCGGGGTCGACAACGATCGTCGGTTCGACGTGTTTGGTCTCGATATTGCTTTCGCCGCCCAGCGCAACCGTGCCGCCATGATCGGTCAGTAGGCCCTGGAGCCGCGTGGTGTGGCGCTCGTTGATGATCGAGGTGAAGTCGGGGTTGTCTTTCGTTCCCTTGCCGTCGCTGAACTCGTCGAACGCTGTTCGCATGCTGTCGACGAGTGCGTCGCGGGTCTTCTCGGTGACGAGGACGTAGTCCGGCGCCACGCAGGTCTGGCCGGCGTTGAGCCACTTGCCCCAAGCGAGACGGCGACCGGTGACTTCGATGTTGGCCGAGTCGTCGACGAGTACGGGGCTCTTTCCGCCGAGCTCGAGCGTGACTGGAGTGAGGAACCGTGCGGCGGCGGTGGCGACGATGCGGCCGACGTCGGTGGAGCCTGTGTAGAAGATGTGGTCGAAGCGCTGCTCGAGCAGGTCTGTCGCCACGACGACATCTCCCTCGATGACGGCGATGGCTTCGGGGTCGACATAACGGGGGATGAGCTCGGCCAGCGCCTTGCTGGTTTCGCCCGCCAGCTCAGACGGCTTCGCGATGACGGCGTTGCCTGCGGCGATGGCGGCCGCCATGGGCAGAAGGAGCAGGTTGATCGGGTAGTTCCACGGCGCGATCACGAGCGCCACGCCCAACGGCTCGGGGACGATGTAGCCCTTGCCGGGCATCGCGGTGATTGGCAGGCGGACCTTGCGGGGCTTCGCCCACTTGGCAACGTGCTTGCGGATGGCGGAGATCTCGGTTGCGATGAAGCCGACGTCGGTGGTGAAACCTTCCATCGCCGGTTTGCCCATGTCGGCCGCGAGCGCGGCTTCGAGGCGCGGGCTCTCGAGCTTGAGCATGCGAACCAGCCCGTCGAGCTGCTCCTCGCGCCATTCGATTGGGCGTGTACGGCCGCTGTTGTAGGTGTCGCGCACGCGGGAGACGATGCCAGCGACATCGACAGCTGTGAGGTCGAGGTCGGCGCCTTCAGAGCGATCAGTAATAGCCATACCCGCAAGGATGCCAGTTGATGCGTCACAGCGCACCTGCACGGAGGTCAGCGGGACAACTCACGCAACGGTTCGATAGGTGACGCCGACTGCATCGGCGGCGGCATGAATTCGGGGCCCGTGGTCGCTTTCGTGGACGTACAACGGCGCATCAAGCGTCCGAGCCGAGGCCACGGCCTCGGCGCCGAGACTGGAAAGGCCGTAGTTCGTGGCGAGTTCGGCCATCTCGAATCCGATCGCACGAATTGAAACCACCCGGATCTCGTCCGGTAGGCGAACAAGCGCTCGCCCCAGTTCACGACGAGCTTCGTCAGGCCACGAACCCGTCAGCGCTCCGGCGGTTGACGCGACAACGCTGCGGCAGAGACGCAGGTAGTAGAGGTTCGTTGTCGCCGGATTGCGGGTACGAAGGATGCGACGCAGCGCCGTCGGGGACTCGTCGGAAAGTAGGTCACGAAGCAGGTAGTCGTCGAGGACGACATGGCTCATGTGGTGGCCAGCTCGGGATCGTCGAGCGCTTCGACGAATGTCCGATGGTCTTCCGCACTGAGCAAGTCGCTCAGCAGGGCACCTCCTTCGCCAGCAGGAACCGTGAGTACGCCAAAGCCGAGGTCTAGGACATCAACGGGTCCACCACCGATCAGGCCCCATCGCCGACGGGCCGACGCCGGAAGTGACATCTGTCCGGAAGTAGAGATGAGGTACTGCTCAGCGTTGGCCATGTCCTTATGGTACTTGGTAAGTCATGGTTGTCTACCAAGTGCAGGTGGTATGCCCCTGGCCGTCAGGTGAGTTCCCAGCGGATGCGCTTGTTGCCCTTGCCCTTCGACTCCGTCTTGAGCACCCGGAACGTGCCGATCTCGCCCGTCGAACGGACATGGGTACCGCCGTCGGCCTGCTTGTCGAGGCCCACGATGTCGACGACACGGATCTCCGCGACCGCCTCCGGGATCATGTTGACCTTGGTGCGGATCAGGTCTTCGTCTTCGACCGCCGTTTTGCGAGGGAGGAACGTCACTTCGATTGGACGGTCGGCCGCAATCTCTTCGTTGACGGCTGCTTCGAGCTTCGCAGCGAACCCCTCGGGCAGCGGGTCGAACTCGTAGTCGATCCGGCCCTTCAACGGCTCCATGTTGTTGCCGGTCGCTAGGACTCGGTATTCGTTCCAGATCACGCCGCCGAGCACGTGCATGGCGGAGTGGGTGCGCATAAGTTCGAAGCGACGTTCCCAGTCGATCGCGCCGGTGACGCTGGCGCCGGTGTCCGGCCGCGGCCCAGCGATCGAGTGCCAGATGTCGGCGCCCTCCTTACGGACGTTGGTTACCGCGTGGGTGATGCCGGCGATCGTGAGCGTGCCGAGGTCGTGAGGTTGACCGCCTCCGGTCGCGTAGAACGCGGTCTGGTCGAGGAGGATGCGGCCACCGTCGACGGCTTCCATCCCGGTCACCGTTGCGGTGAATGTCCGCAGTTCCTGGTCGGCGAGATACAGCTGCTCGGTCATGAGATCCGACCGTAGTCGCATCAATTTCGGGACGGGTAGGGCCGAGGTAGCGTGCGGGGATGGAGATCCTTGATGTCGACTTGTTGGCCTTTGAGAAGGGCGACGCCAACGCCCGTAGGGCGGTGATCGATGGCGTGATGCAGAGCCTTCGCACCGGATTCGTCTACGTCGAGCACGACCTCAGTGTCGACATGATCGATGACGTGTACGGCCAGCTCGAAGCATTCTTCACGCTCTCCCAAGAGAAGAAGGACGCCTACATCGTTCCCGGCTCCAACGGGCAGACGGGTTACACGGGGCTCCTCGTGGAGACGGCCGCCAGCGCCGACGTGCCCGACTGGAAAGAGATGTTGAACTGGGGCAGCCCGCTCGGTGTCGGTCATCCACTTCGCGATAAATATCCGCATCGTTACGGCCCGCCGACACTCCCCGAGGCCGACCTTCCCGGCGTGGACCAACTGCTACTCGACTTTCACGACACCATCGCCTCTTTGCAGGCGCGTGTGCTGCGAATCATTGCGGCCGGCCTCGGTGTCGACGGCCGATTCTTCGACGAGATGCTTGTTGACGGCGCCACTCTCACCCGGGCGATCCACTATCCGGCGATGACCAATGCGCCGGGCGAGCAACACGTGTGGGCCGGCGAACACGCCGATATCAACCTGATCACGGCTCTCCCCCGGGCGACTGCGGCGGGTCTTCAGGTGAAGGTCGACGGTGAGTGGGTCGACGTGTCGCCGCCCCTGAACCGGGCCATCATCAACACTGGGCTCATGCTGGAGCGACTGACGAACGGGGTGATTCCGCCGGGAATCCACCGCGTGGTCTCCGCTCCCGGCCAGCAGGGCGATCGTTATTCCGTGGTGCAGTTCGCCCATCCCACGCCCTGGACCATGCTGGCGCCGATCGGCACATGCGTCTCCGCGGAGACGCCGTTGCGTTACCCCACGATCAGCTCGGCCGACGCGCTCGACAAGGTGTTGTGGGAGATCAATCTGGTGGAAGACGGTCGCCGCGTCGGCGAGTAGCTGGCTAATCCGGAAGTTCTTCGAGCACGACGAGATCTTGCGGACAGAAACGCTGGCCGTTGACCGTCAAGTGACCCGAAGCGAGAAGAGGAACGGCACGCCGTCGATTTTGGCTTCGTGGTTGCGAAGCTCAGCCGGCGCGGCGGCAGCGGCCAGCGCAGTGGCTAGCACTTGCTCGGCGATATAGGAGCCGTGGGTTTCGAGCGCCGCCGTGGCATCGGTCGACGCCTCGGTGACCCATACCTCGATGCGATCGGTGACGACGAGATCCTCGGCCTTCCGGGCATTTTGGATCTCGCGCACGATGTCTCGACCGAGGCCTTCGGCCGCGAGTTCAGGAGTGACCTCGGTGTCGAGGGTTACGACGGCATCGTTGGAACGCAGCGCTGCCGCGACCACACCTTCGGGCGACTCGAGCGCGAGTTCGTATTCGTTTTCTGCGAGTTCGTAGCCGGCGACGGTTACAGATCCGTGATCGTTGGCGGTCCACTCGCCGTTCTTGGCAGCCGCGAAAACAGTCTGGACATCCTTGCCGAGGCGGGGGCCGAGGGCCTTGCCATCGGGCCGCAAGGTGAAGGTGGCGAGCTCACCGATCTCTTCGGTGACGTTGACGGCCTTCACGTTGAGCTCGTCGCGCAGCAGCTCGGCAAACGGCGCGAGCGTGTCGGCGTCGCGTCCGGCCACGGTGACCGACGCCAGCGGAAGACGGACGCGTAGGCCCTGGTCCTCGCGCAAGCGGAGGCCGGTGGAGGCGACATCGCGCAGGCGGTCCATGGCGGCGACGAGATCGGGATCAGCCGGGTATGCGTCGACGCTCGGCCAGTCGGTGAGGTGCACGGAGTCGGCCTGGGCGTCGTCGCCGCCGGTGAGGCCGCCCCAGATTTCTTCGGTGATCATCGGGAGCAACGGCGCGGCGACCTGTATCAGTGTGGTGAGCACGGTGTAAAGCGTGTCGAGACCCTGTTTGTCGGCTGACCCGTCGGTGCCAGTACCCCAGAAGCGGTCGCGCGAACGGCGGATGTACCAATTGTTGAGGGCGTCGATGAACAACTGGATCTCGGCCGCCGCGCCGGGGAGGTCGTAGGCGTCCATGCGCGTTTCGGTGGCGGCGACGAGGTCGTGGGTCTTCGCGAGGATGTAGCGATCGAGCAGCTCGGTTGAGTCGGTGCGGAACGTGGCCCGATGATTCTCGACGTTCGCATAGAGCGTGAAGAATGAGTAAGCGTTCCAGATCGGCAGGATGACCTGGCGCACGACGTCGTCGATCGCCTGATCGGAGATGCGCGTGTCGCCGCCCCGCACGATGCTGGTGGACATGAAGTACCACCGCAGCGCATCGGACCCCTGCTTCGAGAAGATCTCTTCGGGTTCGGTGTAGTTCCGCAGCTTCTTCGACAGCTTGGCGCCGTCGTCGGCGAGCAGGATGCCGTGGCAGATGGCGTTCTTGAATCCCGGGCGGTCGAAGATCGCGGTCGACAACACATGCATTGTGTAGAACCAGCCGCGCGACTGATTGATGTATTCGACGATGAAGTCGGCGGGGAAGTGCTCGTCGAACCAGTCCTTGTTCTCGAACGGATAGTGCACCTGAGCAAACGGCATCGAGCCGGACTCGAACCAGCAGTCGAGTACTTCAGGAACGCGCCGCATGGTCGACTGGCCGGTGGGGTCGTCGGGATTGGGCCGGGTGAGTTCGTCGATGAAGGGGCGGTGGAGGTTGTCGGGGCGAACGCCGAAGTCGGCTTCGAGTTCGTCGAGGGAGCCGTAACAATCCATGCGCGGGTATTCGTCGGAGTCGCTGACCCAAACCGGGATGGGTGAGCCCCAGAAACGGTTGCGGCTGATCGACCAATCGCGGGCGCCTTCGAGCCATTGGCCGAAACGGCCGTCCTTGATGTGGCCCGGGACCCAGTTGATTTCCTGGTTGGTCTCAAGCATTCGGTCGCGAATGTCGGTGACCTTCACGTACCAGGACGGCATTGCCTTGTAGATGATCGGCGTATCGGTTCGCCAGCAATGTGGATAGTTGTGCGTGTAGCTGTCGTGGCGGATCAGCTGACCCGTCTCGCGCAGATGTTTGATAATCGGGGAGTTGGCCTCGAGCACGTTGACGCCCGCCCAATCGACGACATCGTCGGTGAAGTTTCCGGAGTCGTCGACGGGGACGACCATGCCGATTCCGGCTTCGGTGACAACGCGCTGGTCGTCTTCGCCGAAGCCCGGCGCCATGTGGACCACGCCGGTGCCTTCGGCGGTATCGATGAAGTCGCCCGCGAGGACAACGAAGGCCCGATTCACACCATGGTGCGGCTTTTCGGGGTCGACCTCGGCCATGTCGGCGAAGTAGGGGAACAACGGTTCGTAGCTGCGACCCATGAGGTCAGTGCCCTTGACGGTGCCGATCTGTTCGGCCTGTTCGAGCTGTTTTTCGTATTGCGTGAGTACAGCTTCGCCCAGGATGTAACGAGTGCCGTTTTCGTGGAGCATGACGGCGTAGTCGAGGTCGGGGCCGACGGCGAGAGCGAGATTGGACGGGAGGGTCCACGGCGTGGTCGTCCACGCCAGGATCGCGGCTGGGCCCACGCCGGGAATGCCATCGGTGTTGTCCAGCGTGAACGCCACGGTGACCGCTGGATCTTGGCGGGGCCGGGTGGCGTCGTCGAGGCGGATCTCGTGATTGGAGAGCGGGGTTTCGGCGCCCCAGCTGTACGGCAGCACCCGGTTGGACTGATAAATCAGGCCCTTGTCCCACAACTGCTTAAACGCCCACATGACAGACTCCATATAGGGGAGATCCATCGTCTTGTAGTCGTTTTCGAAGTCGACCCACCGGGCCTGACGGGTGACTGTTTGCTCCCAATCCTCTGTGTACTTTAGGACCGAGGTGCGGCAGTACTCGTTGAACTTCTCGATGCCGTATTCGATGATCGACGCGCGGCCGGCAACCGGGAGATGCTTCTCGGCTTCCATCTCGGCAGGCAGCCCGTGGCAGTCCCAGCCGAATCGGCGCTCGACGCGTTTGCCCTTCATCGTCTGGTAGCGGGGAACGACGTCTTTCACGTAGCCGGTGAGGAGATGGCCGTGGTGAGGGAGACCGTTGGCAAACGGCGGGCCGTCGTAGAAGACGTACTCGTTCTTTGTCGAACCAATGGTGTGTGGACGTTGCTCGACCGACTGTTCAAAGGTGGCCGCGGTTACCCACTGCTCGAGAATGCGCTTCTCGATGCCCGGGAGATCCGGACTTTCGACATGCGGATAGGGCGCAGCAGCGCCGTCATTCTCGGTCGTCGTCATGACTGATCAGGCTACCGGTGCGCTCTCTGCGGCCCGACGAGGTTTCGGTTCCGGAGTCAAGAGAGCGAGCATTCCAATGCCGAGTGCTAACGGGATCGAACGGTAGGTGAACCACGCGTGGACCTGGCTGTGGTTACTTGCGAACTCGAAGTACGGCCAAACCCCCGACGGCGATGCCAATCCGAAAGATCGACGACGTGCCGTGCCAATAACGCAGATACTGCCGCGTCCGATCAGCGCCGCAAGCAGCACGGCGCCCCCGTTGATGCGCCTCTAAGTCTTCCATCGCGTCATCCCTCAAGCTGCGTAGAAGTCAATTTGCGCGATGGTCAACGGCATGATCGGGACGCAGCGGGCTTAGCTGCCTTCGCGCAAGGGCAGTGCGCTGACGGCCCACTCGCTCTCCGGGACCCCGGCAGCGTCACCAGCGGGTTCTCGAAGGTCGATGACCGAATCGGTGAGGTCGATCACTTCGTCGGTGTCGCCTTCGGTCAGACCCCAACGATCGTGGAATCGGCGCAGCGGCTTCGGCGCCCACCAGTTCCAGGACCCGGCAACGGACATGAGCGCCGGAACGATCGTGACCCGGACGATGAAAGCGTCGACGAGGACAGCGACGGTGAGCCCCAACCCGAAGAGCTTGATGAAGGTGAGCCCGGAGGTGATCGTCGCCATGAAGGTGATGGAGAGGATCAGCGCGGCGGTCGTGACGATCGGGCCGGTCTTGTCGATGCCGTCGACAATGGAATCTTCGTTGTGGCCCGAGAGGTCGAATTCCTCCTTGATCCGTGAAAGGAGGAAGACCTCGTAGTCCATGCTCAACCCGAAGGCGATACCGAAGATGAGGATCGGCGTGCTGATGTCGGTCAGGCCGGTGGAGGTGAAGTTCAGAACGCTTTCGCCGGCCCCGGACTGGAAGACCACCACCATCATCCCGAACGTTGCCCCGAGGCTAAGCAGATTCAGCACGATGGCTTTCAGTGGTACAAGGAGGCTGCCAAACATCATGAACAGCAGGACATACGTGGCGCCGAAAAGCAGGGCGGCGGCAAGGGCAAGATTGTCGAAGACGGCGGCTTTAGTGTCGATCAAGGAAGCGGTGCCTCCACCCACGAGGATTTGATCGAATGGGGTGTCCATTCCGCGGATTGCGTGGACGAGGGTTTCGGCTTGTGGGCTGATCGGCTCGACCTCGAGCACGACGCTGAACCAAGCGTCGTTGGGTGCCAAGAAGCGCTCCCGGGTGGCCTCGTCAGCGGGCACGATTGCGGGGCCGTCTGTGAAGCTGCCAGTGCCGGTATCTACCCGAGCGACATGGTCGAGTTGCGAGAGGGTGATCGCGTGGGCGGTCACTCCGCTGGCGTCTACAGAGCCAGTGGCGATGACCGGAAACGCGTTGAACTCGGCGGTCGCGAACTCCGAGGTGAGTATCTCGGTGGTGAGACGTACGGGATCGTTGGCTGGAAGCGCCCGGTGATCGGACTCGCCCCACTGCACACCAAGGAACGGGACAGCCAACAACGTGAGGCCAACGACGCCGAGGATGAGGTATCGCCACGGTCGATCGACGACCTTGTCGGCCTTCTCGCTCCAGATGCTGATGTCGCGTCGTCGTTTGGGCCTCCGCCGCAGTATCCGGCGGTTGATTCGGTGGCCGAGAATGCTGAGGACCGCCGGTACGGCCACAAGCGAGAGAAGTAAGGCAAAAGCGATGACACCAATACCCACATAGGCGAAGGACCGAAGGAAGTAGATCGGGAAGACGAGGAGGGCAGAGAGTGAGATCGCCACCGTCAATCCGGTGATGATGAACAGCACCAGCAACGCGCCGGCCACGGTGGAGATCCCGACCAGCGCGGGAATCAGGGCGGCAACGACGCTGCGAAAGACGAACACGAGCAGCAGCAGCGTGAGCGGGATGGCGATCAGTCCGGCGGTAGCGAGGTCCCTCTCCGCCTGGATGCTGACCTGCTCGAAGCAGGAATCGCGACTGCCGACGCTGATCGTGATCGGACCTCGCTCCACACCGTCGTAGTCGGCGAGAAGTTGTTGGGCGACGGCTTCACGCCCGGGGTCGTTCGCCGCGCCGGGGAGCCGCACGAGGACCATGGCGCGTCGGCCGTCTTCCGTGCGTAGCTCGGGAGCTCGGCCGGCCGTCCAGTAGGAGACCACGTCGTCAACGCCGGGGATCGCCGCGAGTTCTTCGGCGAACTCGATTCCGGCGAGTTCGACCCCGCCGCGGTCAACCGCGTCGAACCTCGGCTTTGCGTCAGTAACCGAGACGAGGAACGCGGCGTCGGGGAATCCGGTGTCGAAGACACGGTCAAGTTCAGCGCGAGCGGCGACCGACTCGGAGCCAGGATCGTCGAAACCGGCGCCGGCGAGTCGATCGATGACCCCGACCCCCAAAACAACCGTAACGAGGAGCAGGAGCGCGGTGGCAGCAATCAGGGTGCGTCGCCACCGGACGACGAGGGAACCGAGCCGGGTAAACACCGTCTCGTTCCATCGCGCGGAGTGGTTGTTTGGCCACAGCGTGGCCCCCTGGCTTGATACAACGGCGGAAATTCTGTCCGCTTCTCGGCATCGTCCTAGGCTCCAACGATGCGCCGTTTTCTCATTGACACCGACACCGCGTCCGACGACGCCGTGGCAATTCTGATGGCGCTTCGCCATCCTGATATTCAGGTTGAGGCGCTCACGGTGGTGGGTGGCAACGTCGGACTCGACCAGGCGGTGCAGAATGCGCTGTACACCGTCGAACTCTGCGGGGCCGACACGCCGGTCTACGCGGGCGCTGCTCAGCCGATGATGCGGACACTGGAAACCGCTGAGTACGTCCACGGCAAGGACGGCATGGGCGACTGCGGTCTCCCTCTTTCCGGCCGGACACCCGCCGACGGGCGCGGTGCCGATGTCATCGTCGACACGATTCTGGGTTCGCCGGGCGAGATCACGCTCGTGGCCTTGGGACCCCTCACGAATGTCGCGCTGGCGGTGCTTCGCGCTCCCGAGATCATCGACGCGGTGGCCCGCGTCGTGGTTATGGGCGGCACTGGTGTGAATGGCCCGGGCAACGTGTCGGCCATGGCCGAATACAACTTCTGGGCGGATCCGGAAGCCGCACAGATTGTTTCGCGCTCTGGTCTTCCTCTCGAGTTTGTGGGTTGGGACATCTCCATCGCCTCTGCGGTTGTGACGCCGTCACGTCACGAGGCGATGCGGGCACTCGGAACGCCATTTGCGGAGTTTGCGGTCAACATTGCCCAGGTAGTCCGCCGGTTCTCGCTCGAGCATGGTCAGGAGGGCGACGATCTCCCCGATCCGATCGCGATGGCGCATGCGATCGATCCGTCGCCGTCATCGATTTCTCGACTTTGGGTCGACGTGATGGTTGGCGATGGACCGCAACGTGGCGTATTGGATGTCGACCAGTTGGGCACCACGGAAGGTGTACCCAACATCGACCTTGTCACTGGGTATCCAGCCGAACGCTTCTTCGCGATGTTGTTCGAGGCCCTCGAGAGCTGACTTCGGCGGGTTTGGCCACCTTGCCCACCGACGCGCCGCGCTGGGCCCCTGGTCGGCAACTAACGTCGGCTCGATGGACGCCGAACAACTGCATGGCCTGCTCGACTTCTCTGAGATGACGGCAATCGTCACCGGCGGCACGAGAGGTATCGGTCGTGCCATCGCCGAAGGCCTCGCCGTGGGTGGTGCCAACGTCGTGGTGGCGAGTCGAAAGCCCGAGGCATGCGCAGAGACCGAGGCCCACCTCGTCTCGCTGGGTGCGGAAGCGTTCGGGCTCCCCATCAACATGGGCGATTCCGATGCCGCCGAAGAGCTCGTGAGCGCCACGGTCGAACGTTTTGGTGGTCTCAATATCGTCATCAACAACGCGGCGAACGCGTTGGCGGCGCCGATCGGGAGCCAAACAGATGTCACCTGGCAGAAGTCGTTTGAGGTGAACCTGCGCGGCCCGGCATTGCTCACCCAAGCGGCCGTGCCGCACCTCGAGGCGGCCGAACACGCCTCGGTCATCAACGTCATCAGTGTCGGCGCGTTCCAATTCGCTCGTGGTGTCTCGATGTATGCCGCAATGAAGGCCGGGCTCTTGTCCGTCACTCGGTCGTTTGCGGGAGAGCTCGCTTCGAAGGGGATCCGTGTGAACGCGCTCGCCCCTGGCCCCATCAACACCGACATGACCCGCAACCTGGGTGAGGGCGCGGCGGAAGCAATGGGTGCGGGCACGCTGCTTGGCCGCCCCGGTCAACCTGACGAGCTGGTGGGTCCGGCGCTCTTCCTCGCCGGTAGGGGTTCGAGCTATATGACTGGCCAAGTCCTTGTCGTCGATGGAGGCATGCACCCCCACTGACCTGCTGAATCGGCCCCTTATAGGCGGGGCGTTCGCTGCCGATAGTTGGATTCGCGAGATATTTCTTCGCGTGGGCCAAACATTTTGTTGTCCTCATACGTGAGATGCGTGGGAGGCGACGGCGATGTTCGACAGCAACAGGCAGATAGGTAGGGCATGGCCCGAAACTTCGATGACTTCTTCCGAGAATGTTACGAGCTTACGGTCCGTGGACTAGAGCTCGACGGCACCAGAAGCGAAGACGCACACGACGTAGCCCAAGAGGCATACGTCCGTGCGTATGCGCGATGGTGGCGAGTCGGGCACTACAAGGAACCCGTGGCATGGGTTCGCCGTGTCGCCGTAAACGTCGTGCGTGACCAGCATCGTCAGCGAACGACGCGGGACAACACGTTGCCTCACCTCGCAGCGGAACCGACATTGGTTCCGTCGGTTGCCGATGCCGACAGCGTTGAAGGCCTCGACGAGGCCCTCGAGTTGCTGCCGGTTCCGCAACGACGAGCTGTCGATCTTTACTACGGCTCGGGTTTCAGCACTGAGGAAGCAGCGACGCGGATAGGCGTCTCTCCCGGCGCGTTCCGCTTTCACCTGAGTCGTGCCCGTCGATCCCTCAAGCCGCGCATGGCCGAAAAGCTCGGCCGCCAAGAACTGACCCCCGCGGGTCGTCAGGAAGTTGTCCGATGACCCCGCACTCCGGTGAGATTCTCGACGGTCTGCGTCCCCGAATGCGCAAAGCTCGCGTCGCCCATGTGCGCCGCATGATGGCTGGTCTGGCCCTGGTGCCGCTGATCGGTTTCGGTGCTGTAGCGATGGCGGCTGACACTGCTGCCGATCCAGAGTTGGATGTCGCTGGTTCCGGCGAATTGGATTCGCCGCTCGCCCCTAAGGTTGATCTGCCAGATATTGGCGACGGCGACTCTGCCGAAAACGAAACGCCCGTCGAAGAGGTAGACGAGGCCCCTGTCAAGGAGACGAAAGTCCTCAGCCTCGGCCCACTCGGTAACGCTGAAGTGGTCGAAACGGACGGCGGGTTCGAACTGCTCCACGCCGACCTCGTCGGAGGCTGGGAAGTGCATTCGGTTGTGGTGACCGACGACGGCATCGTGTTGGTGATCAAGATGGGCGACTCCATGAAGGTGATCACTATCACCGACGGTGTCCGCGACGAGGTTGATGTTGAGGTGTCCGACCTGGTGATCCCGACCACGACGACAATCGCGCTACCGACGACGACAACGGTCAAGAAGCACGAGCCGGAACCCACCCCAACCGTGGTTGATCGCTTCGAAGTTGTGGTCCCCGAGCGAGGCCGTTTCATCGTCGAGCGTGATGGCGACAAGCTGTTTGTCGGTGACGTCACGGCTAACGACCACTACGAGTACCACATCGAAAAGGCCGAAGTCTGGAAGGTCTACGTCAAGTTCACCAACGGCGATTGGGTTTGGTACGGCAAGGCCCTCATCAACGACAACGGTGAAGTCGAGCAGCACTTCTGGGATGAAGAGTCGCCGTTCGAACCGATCTTCCAGTGGGTCGAGATCGCCGACGTCGGAGCCGTCAAGTTCAAGCTCTGGAGCGACGGCAAGGTCTACGTGAAGGAATGGCAGCCCGCCGAAGGCTTCGGCTTTTACGACTACAACGGAGGTGAACCCTCCGATGTGGCCAAGGTCGACTTCGAAGGCGACGGCGTGGTCTGGGTCGTCGAGGCCTGGGGTAACGAAGAAGGCGACCTGATCTGGTCGACCACCGACGCCTCGCCCGCGGAATCGACGGAATAGGGACGGACGGTTGTGTCCGGTCTCTACTCGGCCGGGGGCGGCCAGGCGATGGGGAACGCCGGCGGATGAAGTGGCTCGCCCTCTGCCATCGACTCGTGATGCGGCTTTGGGGTGACTGCCCGAGAGCTGAACGTGACGCCGTCTCCGCAGTAGCGAACGCTCACCGCGCGCCGAGCTTGGGTGGCCGACCGGTTTGGACCGGCCCCGTGAAGGGTTCGTGAGTGGTGTACGACAACGTCGCCGGGGGTTGCCTCGACCCACTCAATCTCTCGGCCTTGATCGTCGATGTGGTAGTCGGGAACGTCGCGACCCGTGGCCCCGGGAATGGGGTCGCGCGTCACGAAAAGGTTCGGCCGCCACTCTGTATCGTCGAGATGACTCCCAACCACGTAGCCGATCCCGCCGGTCTCTCTTGTGACCTGGTCGAGCGGAATCCAGGTGGTGCACACC
>Ga0209709_10001096_pt1 | contig 25295 bp, 23 predicted proteins | sample ArcticOcean_MG_C_2_FD_187435 | JGI IMG/M metagenome (GOLD analysis project Ga0209709, IMG submission 187435) | Marine microbial communities from western Arctic Ocean - ArcticOcean_MG_CB4_136 (SPAdes) (version 2) | ecosystem: Environmental > Aquatic > Marine > Oceanic | place: Arctic Ocean...
GGCCGACCTCGATGCACAAGGCGACTTCGTTGTCAGCGAAACTGCCGCCCGCCGCTACATCATCACGATGAGCCTTGGCGACACGGTCCAGCTCCTTCACCGCCGCGCCGACGCCATCGGCAATCTCAACGTCCCCCCCCACCACGGCATGCCCATCTGATCTTCTGTGAACGGAAACCGGCGCATGCCGCCGGTTTCCGTTCACAGAACATGGGGACTTTGGGATGGATGAGTCGGTAGTGGACGAGGTAGTGGCGTTTGCGCAGGTGGGGCGATTGCAGGCTGCCTATGCGGATGTCGTCACGCGACAGGCGTGGCCTGAGCTGCATGATCTCATGCGACCGGATTGTGTGATCACGGTCAACCTCGTCGACAGGGCCATCGACTTCAACGGCCCGCAGGCCATCGGCGATTTCATCGCCGGCCAGCTCGAACAGTTCGACTTCTTCGAGTTCGTCATCCTCAACACGGTGATGGACATCGACGCACAAGCCGGCGTGGCCGCGGCCCGGATGTATATGCAAGAGGCCCGCCAAACAACCGACGAGGGCCGCCGCTCGGACACGTTTGGCGTCTACCACGACCGATTCGAACGAGACGACGACGGTCGCTGGTGGTTTGCCCGACGCTTCTACCAGTCCTACGCGCGCACTAATCCCGCCGATGCCGCCACCGACCTCGTGGTTTTCGATGTGCCGACGCTTGACCTCGCGGATATCCGCCAGGGCGGCAACGGCGTCAGCTGAGGGTCACCACTCGGCGGCGATGCCTACCAGGATGCGCGGCATCCACAAGTCGTACATCGAATCGTCGCCATAACTCTCGTTGTTCAACACGACGATGCTCATCAGCTGTTGGACGGCCAGCCCGCGATAGGCGGCGGCAACCGTCGCTCGCAGATCGGCGCCGTCGATCTCGACACCATTGCGGGCCAGAGCACCCTCGTAGCGTTCGAGCAGCTCATGGCGGGCACCGATGCGGTCGGTGCCGAGACAGCTGCTGAGCAAATAGGCGACGTCGTAGCCCGGGTGGGCGTGACCGGCGAGCGACCAATCGAGCAAGACGACTTTGCCGTCGGCGCCATAGAGAATGTTGTCGGATCGCGGATCGCCGTGGATCATCGTGATCTTCTGATTGACCCGAGCGACATCTTCAGGGAATCGGTCGAGCGCCTCACGAAGCGCGGCAACATCGGCGACGGTGAGCCAATCCGCCCAGAGCTCCTGAGCCAGAGCGAGACAACGCTTGCGGCCCACGGTTTGGTACAGACCCGGCGTGGTGGTGAGCACCGCACGGAAGACATCGTCACCGTGCAGGCCGCCGACGTGCCAGAAGGCGGCGTGGAGCGCAGCCAACTCTTCAAGCGCGGCCGCGAGCTGAGCGTTATCGGGTGGCGACGTCAGGTCGTAGACAGTGGTGTCGCCGCCGAGATCCTCGATGAGGAGGGCGTAACGACGTTTCGACGCTCGCATGAACTTGGCGACATCGGCCGTGACCATCAGTTGCACGCGATCGGGCAGCGCATCAATCAGACGCGACATTCGCGGGCCCGTGTGTTTCGCACCCTTTGTGTCGTAGTCAGCGCCGAGATAAGCAGGCGTCGGACACGGCAAACGGTGGGCGTACCTTTGGTAGAAACGAATCTCGCGGGCATAGGCGTCAAACGCTTCAAGCATTCCGCGCGTCGGTCGATCAGTCGTGGGGAACTTCGCGATCACACTCGACGGTGCATCGGGTGCGTCTTCGTACTCGAGCAGGACCCTCACGGTGTCGCCGGTAAAGCCGGTCCCGCCACCACTCAGCGGTCGGACGGTAACCGACCGGACGCGGCCGTTCGGGAGCACGCCAGCGTCGCGCATCACGGTGGTCACCCACTCGGGTGTGAGTTCAGCCGGGGAAGCAGGAATGAAGGACGGCACGGGGTCGAACAGTAGCTCGCGACCCCGCTCGGACCGGAGGCACGTGTCTCAATCCCCTACGCTCCCGAAATGACCACGATCCAGACGGTGACCGGACCCATCGACAGCAGTCAACTGGGCCGCACCCTGATGCACGAGCACCTGACCGTGGGTTATCCGGGTTGGGAGTCCGCCACGAACGAACCGTTCGACCGGGCCGCCGCCACGCGGTTCTGTATCGAGCGAGTCGAGTCGATGCAGTCGCTTGGGTATCAGTCAATGATCGACCCGTGTCCAAACGATCTCGGCCGCGACCTCGAACCCATGGTGGCCGTCGCCGAGGCGACCGGTTTCCAGATCATCTGTGCGACCGGCCTCTACAAAGAGCACGAGGGCGGACACGCCCACTGGAAGTTTCGGGCTCGCTATGAAGACGTCAGCGAGGTGATGGCAGAGTTGTTCATTGGCGAACTGACCAATGGCATCGGGTCGAGCGGCGTTCGAGCAGGCCTGATCAAGGTGGGTACTGGTCTCGGCGATCTGACGGAACATGAAGCCGCAGTGTTCGCCGCGGCGGCAACGGCTGCGGCCCAGACGGGCGCACCGATCACCACCCACACCGAAGACGGAACCCTCGGCGACCGGCAGCAAGCGGTGTTGACGACGGCGGGCGTCGCGCCCGAGCGGGTGATCATCGGCCATTCGTGTGGTTCGACCGACACCGACTACCACCTGCGCATCGCCCGCCGCGGCAGCTATCTCGGCTTCGACCGATTTGGCATTCCGACCGTGAGTGACGACGACCGGGCCGCCGCCCTGAGCCGGCTTGTCGGTCATGGCGCCGGTGACCGAATCGTCGTGTCGCATGACTCCGTGTGGTGCTGGAAAGGCAACCCGTGGCCACCGGGTCTCCGCGACCGCATTGCTGACCAGTTCGTGCCCACTCGATTCGACGAGGAGATCATCCCGAAGCTCCGGGACCTCGGGATGACCGATGCGGCAATCGACCGGCTGACACATCACAATCCCCGTCGTTACTTCGAAGGAACACCCCTCCCCAAGCTCGAGGCGAAGACATGACCGACGAACTCGCCGACCACCCACTGTTTGAACAACCACTGTCTGAACAACCACTGGCTGCTGACACCGTTGGGCTCTTGGAAGGGCTGACGACCACCCGGTCGATTCGTCGCTACACCGACGAACCCATTCCGCCGAAAGACCTGCGCGACATCCTGTTCGCCGCCTCGCGAGCACCGAGCGGATCGAATCGTCAGCCGTTTCGGTTCATCGTGCTCACGAACGGCGAGATCGCCCGGGAGGCAAAAGCCATTGTCGGCCGGGGTGCACGGGCAGTGTGGTCAGCCAAGCGTACGAACGAGGGTTACGACAAGGGGTCGGGTAACGACCCCAACTCACCAAAGGCGCGAATGGCGCGCTCGATGGAACGTTATGTCGACCAGATGGAGACGGTTCCGGCTCTCGTCCTCCCGTGCTTCGTCCGGCACCGAGCACCCTCTCCAACGGAGGGCGCCTCGGTCTATCCGGCGTGCCAGAACCTTCTTCTCGCGGCGCGTGCACTCGGCTACGGAGGTGTCATCACGATCTGGCATGCATACGTCGAAGAGGAGCTCCGTGCTCTCCTCGAGATTCCTGACGAGGCAACGATAAGCGCCACAATTACTCTCGGCCGCCCCGAAGGAAACCACGGCCCCGTGCGCCGAGTCCCACTCTCTTCTTTTGTCTACGACGGCAAGTGGGGCGACCAGGCTCCATGGGCGATCGATCCGCCCGGCACTCGCCACACGGGCGCGGGACCACCGCCGGCGACTACTAGCTGAACGACTCGCCAACAAGCGTTTCCGACATCGCCCACAGCCGCGCCGCAGCCTCGAGATCTGCGGCATAGGGCGCCGGTTCGGCGAATTCGACGTTGTCGAGATATCGACCGCCGACACCTTCCATGTCGGGAGAAACCGCGCAATAGATCGACGTGGCCGCACCCTGTTCGATCGTCTTGAACTTGGGAAGCCCACCGCCGGTGCCCGCCTCCGCTCGTGCCGCAGCTCGCCGTCCGAGTTCTTCCATGTCGTCTCCACCCATGTGACGGGCAAGGTCCGTCATGATCATCCCGGGGTGCACCGCGTTCGAACGAAGGCCCGCCTCAGCGAAGCGACGGTCGAGTTCGAGAGTGAACAAGATGTTGGCGGTCTTCGACTGTCCGTAGGCCTCGAATTTGTCGTACGGCGCATCATCGAAGTTCGCGTCGTCCCATCGGACATCGCCGAAACCGTGCCCGGCGCTTGACACGTTCACTATTCGCGCCGGCGATCCCGCAAGCAGCGCGGGCATCAGAAGATTGGTGAGCAGGAAGTGGCCGACATGGTTCGTGCCGAACTGGGTTTCGAACCCATCAGCGGTGCGGCCTTCCGGGGTGAACATCACGCCCGCGTTATTGACGAGAATGTTGATCGCGTCGTGGCGCTCGAGAATGGCGGCCGCACCCGCCCGCACCGTGCCGAGATCAGCGAGATCGAACGGTTGGATCTCGAGCGACGCCGAAGGTACGGACTCGCGGATCGCAGCGGCGGACTCCTCACCCTTTTCCGCTGAGCGGCCGCACACAATCACGTGGGCTCCCGCGCTGGCGAGCGCGCGGGCGGTCTCGCGACCCAGCCCGGTAGTCGCGCCGGTCACAACGGCGATGTTTCCCTCCAGATTGATTCCGGCGATGACTTCAGCGGTGGTCGTTTCGAATGCCATGACTGCCTCTTGAGCTTGGAGTGGATCAGTGGGAGCCTGCCACGGCTCTGTTCGGGTGGGAAAGCTCATGGCTAGGCCAAGGCATTGGGCTGCGACTACTGTCACAGCTGTAGCAAGATATTGTGCTGGCAATTCAGGCATATTATCCAGATGATTTGGGGGATTCTGGTGAGCGAATCAGAGAAGAAGCCGCGGTCGGCGGCATCGCTTACCGCGACGGTTCTTGACGAGGAAGCCGCCCGGCAGCACGCCCAGGCACAGCGGTCGAAGGAAGTGCTCTTCGCCGATGAGCTCCTCCCCGGTGTCGGCTCAGAGGAGATGACCCTCCGCGAAGGTTTCGCCAAGGGCGGGTCATACACCTTCGTTGTTCTCCTTGCGCTGAACTCGATGGACGAGCTCGAGGGCGCGGCCGTCAACATCCTTGGCCCCGACATCGGAGAGACCTTCGGTGTCTCCGATGGCCTCATCACCTTCATCTCCGTCGCCTCTGTCGCCTTCTTCGTGCTCGGCGCCGGCCCGATGGGTTACCTCGCCGACCGAGTCCGCCGCGGCCCGATCGTTGCCATCGCAAGCATGGCGTTCGCCGTCTTCGCCTTCATGAGCGGCCTGGCCGTCAACGCATTCATGTTCTTCTGGACCCGGTTCTTCACCGGCATCTCGAAGGCCAACACCATCACCGTCCACTCAACGCTGCTGGCCGACACATACCCGATTCCGATCCGCGGCCGCATGTATGCGCTCAACGCCGCCGTCGGGCGCGTGTTCAACGCCGCCAGTCCAATTCTCGTCGGCGGTATCGCCGTCGCCGTGGGCGGCACCGAGGGTTGGCGGTGGGCCTACCTCGCGCTCGGCTTCCCGGTCGCCATTCTCGCCGTCCTGGCATTCGCCATTCCCGAGCCCGAAAGAGGGCAGTGGGAGAAGAAGGACGTTCTTGGTCACAGCTTCGGCTCCGACGGCGAAGAGATCCCGATCTCCATCGGCGCCGCGTTCAACCGCATCTGGCGAATCGACACCGTCCGCTCGATGACCATCGGCCTGGCCGCGATCGGCTTCGCCCTCTTCCCGGCCGGCTCCATCACCAGCTTCTACCTGGAAGAGAAGTTCGGACTCGACGCCCTCGAACGAGGTTTCGCGGTGGCGCCCACCGGCGTCGTGATTGTTCTCATGCTGCCGTTCATCGGCAAGAGATTCGACCAAACCTTCCGAAAGTCACCCGACAAGGCGCTACGAATCGTGGGCGCCCTCCTCATCCCGGTCGGCATCCTCGTTCCGATCCAATTCGCGATGCCCAACGTGTGGCTCTTCGTCATCTTCGCTACGGCGACCGGCAGCTTCCTCGGCGCCGCGTTCTCAATGATCCAGCCATCGATTCAGGGCGTGGTCCCCTACCGACTGCGCGGCATGGGCACGGCAATCATCACCTTCTTCATGTTTGCCATCGGCGGCATCGGTGGCGGTCTGCTCAGCGGCTTCATGCAGAACGAGTGGGGCGAGCGCTTCACGATTACCACCCTCACGCTGATCTTCATGCCGCTCGGTGGCTACAACATCATCAAGGGCAGCAAGGCCATCCGCCGCGATCTCTCGCTCGTCGTGGAAGAGCTCATGGAGGAGCAGGCGTACTTCGACATCGTCGCCGCCGGCGACGACATTCCCGTGATGCAGGTCAACCACATCGACTTCAGCTACGGCCAGGTGCAGGTGCTGTTCGATGTGTCGTTCGACGTGGCGCAGGGCGAGACCCTCGCGTTGCTGGGCACCAACGGTGCGGGCAAATCTACAATTCTCAAGGTCATCGCCGGGCTCGAGACACCCGAACGTGGTGTGGTTCGGTACCACGGCCGCGCTGCCACATTCGCGAGCCCAGAGATGCGCGCCAAGCTCGGCATCCAGATGTTGCCGGGGGGCCAGGGCGTGTGGCCCAACCTCACGATTGGCGACAATCTTCAGGTCGGTGCCTACCAGTACCGCAAGGACATCGCCGACCGCGACCGCCGTATCGCCCACGTGCTCGAGCTCTTCCCCGCTCTGAGCGACCGACTCGAAGAACGAGCCGGCGATCTCTCCGGTGGCCAGCAGCAAATGCTGGCGCTCGCTCGAGTGATGCTCCACGAGCCCGACATTCTCATCATCGATGAGCTCAGCCTTGGTCTGGCCCCGACCGTTGTGCAAGACCTTCTCATCCATATCGACCGACTCCGCAAGGCCGGGCAGACGATGATCATCGTTGAGCAAAGTCTCAATGTCGCGCTGGCAGTCTCCGACCGGGCGATCTTCCTCGAAAAGGGTGAAGTGCGCTTCGAGGGATCGGCCCAAGAACTCGCCGAACGTGACGACCTCGCCCGGGCTGTGTTCCTCGGAAAGGAAGGCGGCTGATGGAGAGCACTTTCCTACTCGCCACGTGGATCACCCGTCGCCTGCTTTTCCTCACACTTGTCCAAGGCTTGGTGTTCGGCCTTTTGGCCATGGGCATCGTCCTGATCTATCGCAGTACGCGAGTGATCAACTTCGGTGCCGGCAACATGGGCTTGCCGGGCGCCGCTCTTTTCGCGCTCTTGGTCCTGAACTGGAACTTCCCGTTCTGGCTTGCGCTCGTAATCTCGCTTCTGGTTGGCGCCCTTCTGGGTCTCGTCACCGAAGTGATCGTGGTCAAACGGCTCTTCCACAGACCGCGCATTGTTTTGTTGATCGCCACAGTGGCAATCGCTGACTTCTGGCGAGCGATCGTGCTCCTCACCTTCCCCGACGTCGAGGGCACGCAGGTGAAGTATCCCGCCGCGATTGGTCGGAGTTGGGAAGGCGTTGGCGGCGTGTTCGAGGGCTTCCCTTCCATTGGTATCGGCGCCGATGAGGGCATCCTCATCAAGGGACCCGAGATCCAGAAGCTGATTCTCGTTCCGATCCTGGCCGTTCTTCTCGGCCTCCTGATGAGCCGCACCACGTTCGGCAAGTCGATCACGGCATCGGCCGACAACCCTCAGCTCAGTCGTCTCTCCGGCATCAATCCCCACGTTGTTTCGTCGGTTGTATGGACGATCGCCGGTTTTCTCGCCACGCTCTCGATGATCCTGCTGAGCAGTGGCAACAGCCCGTCGGGTATCACCAATCTCGGCCCGTTCACGCTGACCAATGCCCTCGCCGCCGCGGTCATCGCGGGAATGCGCTCATTCCCGAGGGCGATGCTGGGCGGCGTTGTTATTGCGCTCGCCGACAACCTCTTCACCTTCAACTTCAACCGCGACCCCGGGTTGTCGACCCTGCTTGTCTTCATCGCCGTCATCATCGCGATGTACTGGCAGAGCCGGAACAACAACGACGAGTCGCCGCTGAACTTTGCGCCGAAGGTGAAGCCCCTTCCGGCCCACGTCCGTCAGATCTGGTGGATCCGCCACATGCCTCGCCTGGCAATCGGCACGCTGCTCTTCGTCATCGTGATGATCGCATGGCACCACGTGAGCCTCTTCAGCTTCGCTGACCAGTACATCTGGTTCTGGAACGAGGTGCCCGAGAGAATCGTGCCCTCGAAGTTCTTCCTCTACAGCACGATCGCCGCGTTCGCGATGGTCACCGCGTCGCTCACAGTCATCACCGGCTGGTCCGGCCAGGTGTCGCTCGCCCAGATGTCCTACGCCGGCATTGGTGCCCTCACCGCTGCTGCGCTGAACCGAGGCGTCGAGTTCGACATCGGCTATGCCGAAAATCGACTCATCGATGTGCAGTGGAGCGGCATCCCTGCGGTGCCCTCAATGGCGATAGCGGTGTTCGTCACTGCCGGTATCGCCGCCATCACGGGCATTGGCGCTCTCCGCGTGCGAGGAATCTTGCTCGCGATCTCCACGTTTGCGTTCGCGATCGCCGCCGAGAAATACATCTACCACCGGCCGTTCTTCAGCAACGGCGACAGCTCGGTCAAGTTCGAGCGCGGCTGGTTCTACACCTGGGATCTCAAGGACCAACGGACGTACTTCTACTTCGCCCTTGGTTGCCTGATTCTTTGCATCCTTGTGATCGGCCGCCTCCGTCGCTCCGGTATTGGTCGATCGATCATTGCCGTGCGCGACAACACCGACACTGCGTCGGCCTACACGGTCTCGCCAGTACGCATGAAACTCACGGCGTTTGCCGTCGCCGGCGGCATTGCTGGGTTTGGCGGCGCGGTGTTCGCCAACGCCGCCCGCAATATTCGTTTCACCGAAGCCCACTTCCAAATCGGCGACTCCCTCCAGGTGGTCAACATGGTCGTGATCGGCGGTCTCGGCTCTGTGATCGGACCGGTCTTGGGCGCCTTTTGGGTACGCGGCCTCCCCACCTTCTTCCCCGACAACGCCCTCATCAGCCTCGTCACGTCGAGCGTGGGTTTCCTCGTGATGCTGATGTACTTCCCAGGCGGCTTCGTCCAAATTGCCTACAAGGTCCGCGACGCAGCGGTAGGACGAACCGAGCGTCGCTACGGTCTTCTGGAGACAACCAGCACCACCGCAACTCCGCAGGCCCTGAAACGAGACGACGGAACGAATGTGGCCGCACAGGAGACTCCCAAGATGTGGGAGACCGCGCTGAGCGGCATCGTGTTAGTTCTGAAGGTGGCCGGCCTGGCGACGATCGCCTTCGCGGCGGTTGACCATCTCGCTGGCGACGGCGACAGCGGTTGGTTCGGCCTTTACATGGCGGCGTCATTTGTCTCCGGCCTAGTTTCACTCGCGTTGCTGATGAAGATTTCACAAACGTCGGCGGCCCATATCGGCGCTCCTGGCACGAAGGCCGGCTACTCGCTGTATCTCCTCGTCGAGCCGGTTGTGCCCTTCATCTGGCCACTGATGGTCGGTCGCTGGTTCCAGCGAGACATGATCGCCGCAGCTCCCCGTCCCCCCAAGGTGTATCCCACGCTCCCGGTCTCCGATTCGGGCCGCAAGGTCGCACTGTCGACCCGCAACATCACCGTTCGCTTCGGCGGCAACGTCGCGGTCAGCGATGTCAGTATCGAAGTCGGCAAGAACGAGATCGTCGGCCTGATCGGCACCAACGGTGCGGGCAAGTCCACCATCATGAATGCCATCGGCGGCTACGTGCCTTCCGACGGCAAGGTTGTGCTCCTCGGCACGAACGTGGAGGGACTGAGCTCCCCGAAGCGGGCGACGCTCGGCCTCGGCCGCACCTTCCAGGCGGCCACTCTGTTCCCCGAGCTGACCGTTCGTGAGTGTGTCCAGGTGGCGCTCGAAGCCCGCCACCCCTCCTCGGTCGCGAAGAGTGCCTTGTTCCTCGACATGGCGTCGGAGCGCCGAATGCGCAGCGAGGCCGACGAGCTCATCGACTTCCTCGGGCTCGGCCGATATGCCGATTCGTTTGTGTCCGACCTCTCCACCGGCACCCGCCGCATCGTCGAACTCGGCGGCCTTCTCGCTGTTGACGCCGACGTGCTCTGCCTTGATGAGCCCACCGCCGGCGTGGCTCAGCGCGAGGCCGAGGCATTCGGTCCGCTCATCATGGAGATCCGCCGCGAGATCGGTGCGTCGATGCTCATCATCGAACACGACATGCCACTCATCATGAGCATTAGCGACCGGGTCTACTGTCTGGAGGCAGGCACGGTTATCGCCGAAGGTGATCCCGAGGCTGTCCGCGGCGACCCGGCCGTGATCGCCTCCTACCTTGGCACCGACGAACGGGCGATCGACCGAAGCGATAGCTGATGTTGGAGTCGCTGCGTTCGGTTCTCCAGTTCCGGCGATTCGAACCCAACGGAAACAAGCGACGGTTACTGACTACCGCAAATGTCGAGGATCTTCGTCGGCATGCGAAGCGTCGGCTTCCGGCCGGGGTCTTCGACTACATCGACGGCGGCGCGGAAGACGAACGGGCGTTGGCCAGCAATGTCGAGGGCTACGCCCGACTCGGCATGATCCCGCGGGTACTTCGTGATGTCAGCGAGATCGACACCTCCACTCGTCTTCTCGGCCGAACCACGCCGTTCCCGGCGGTTCTCGCACCGACGGGATTTACCCGTATCGCTCACCCACAAGGTGAGTTGGCCGTCGCCCGCGCTTGCGCACGATCCGGGATCCCCTACGCCCTCTCCACAATGGGCACGCGCTCGATCGAGGAGATGGCGGCCGCGAGCGACGAAGTCCCGTGGGGCGGCGAAGGCGACCGTCGCCTGTGGTTCCAGGTCTACGTGTGGCGCGACCGAGGCCTCGTGCGCGACATGATCGAACGAGCGGCAGCCGCGAACTACGAGGCACTACTTCTCACGGTCGATACCGCGAACCTTGGGCGCCGAGAACGCGATGTCCGTCGCGGCATGGAGCTTCCACCCAAGCTCGGCTTGGGCACGCTCGTCGATGGCGCTCGCCGTCCACGCTGGACATGGAACTTCCTTCGCAACGAACCGATCGTCTTCGCGAATGTGGCCACCAGCACGGCGGCCAGCGCAATCCCCGATGGCTCAAGTGCTGTAAATCTTGCGGCCCACATGAACTCTCAGTTCGACCCTTCCCTCTCCTGGAAAGAGATCGAATGGCTCCGGTCAATCTGGGACGGGAAGATTGTGCTGAAGGGCATCCAGTCCGTCGCCGACACCGAACTCGCCCGCGACCACGGCGTCGACGCCGCCTGTCTTTCGAATCATGGCGGGCGTCAACTCGACGACTCGCCTGCGCCGATCGATCTCGTCGCCCCATGCCGAGATGCGGTCGGCAATGACATCGAGATCATCGCGGACGGCGGCGTTCGTCGGGGCAGCGACATCGTGAAGGCCGTCGCCCTCGGCGCCGACGCGGTGATGCTCGGCCGGCCGTACCTCTATGCGCTTGGCGCGGCCGGCGAACCGGGCGTTGACTGGCTTCTCGACTTCTTGTGGTCCGGAATGCGCCGGACGATGGCGCTGTGCGGCGAGACGACCACGGCGCGTCTCGGCAAAGAACTTCTTTCTGGGGTGTGACACTCTCCGAATCGCTCCGTGATGCGAGTATGACTGAAACGAAAACGGAGCCATTCATGCGCCGTATTTCGATCATGTTCCTCGCCCTGGCAATTTTCAGCGCCACATGCAGCGGCGGCGGCGAGCCAGGCGGAGAAACCGCCCCAACCACGACCGAGGCACCTGCGGTATTCAACATCTTGTAAGTGGAACAATCGGTGATGCAGATCCAAGGCCAAGGAACTTTCATTGATTCGGGCGGTGCCGCCGCATACAACGCGGGCTTCACCGGCACCGGATTCGCGATCTCCGAAGGCGGCCTCGCGGTCACGAACAACCACGTGGTGCAAGGCGCGGCCACCCTCGACGTGAGCTTCTCCGATGGCGAGTCACTCAACGCCCGCATCGTGGCGGTCAGCGAGTGCAGCGATCTCGCGATCATCGACCTCGAAGGCGACGGCTACACGCCACTGTCCTTCCGAAAGGACCCAATCACGGTCGGGCTCGATGTCTTCTCCGCTGGCTTCCCCGCGGCCGACGAGATCGACTTCGACAACCTCGACTTCACCCTCACGAGCGGCATCGTCGGCTCTACCAATGCCGGCGGCGAATCGAGCTGGGCCAGCGTTGACGGCGTGCTCCAACACGACGCGCAGATTCTCGGCGGAAACTCGGGCGGACCGCTCGTCGACGAGAGCGGCGAAGTCATCGGCATCAACGGCGAAGCACAACAGTTCGACAGCGGCCTCTCGGGCATCTTCATCTCCAGCGTGGAGAGCGGCTCACCGGCTGACCGTGCGGGCATCGAGCCCGGCGACGTGTTGATCACGATCGAGAACCTCGTCGTCGCGACCGACGGCACCACGTCGGACTATTGCGACGTGCTCCGTACCCAAGGCGACGACTCGACGATGGACGTCGAGATTTACCGTCCGTCGCTCGACCTCGTGCTGAGCGGCCAAATCAACGGTGGTCCCATCGAGCTGCCGCTTATCGCGGCCACCGTGCTGGGCGACGACACTGATGGACCCGCCGACTCCGGCACCAGCGCTCCCATCGGTGCGCCCTACTCCTATACCGAGGTCACCGACGACCAGGGTCTGATCTCGGTGTCGATCCCGACGGAATGGGCCGAAGTAGACGGCACGCCGAATCCGAACTTCGGACCGAGCGTCTGGGCTTCTCCCGACATCGCGGGCTGGCGAGACACGTGGGCAGTTCCCGGCATCATCGTCGAATCGGCCCCGGGTCGGAACGCGGCGGATATTGGCGCACTCCTCCTTGAGCGGGACTTCTCGGGGGTTTGTGACGACCTCAGCTCCGAGCCCTACGAAGACCCGCTGTGTGCGGGAACACTGCAGATCTACGGCAACTGCGGCGGCACCGACACGTACTACATCATCCTTGCTGCAGCTCCGCTGAATGCCGGCTATCTCGTGCGAGTCGAGGTGCAGGCGCCACAGCAACGCGACCTCGAAGCGGCCGATGAGGCGTTGGCCACCTTCGTCGCCAACATCTAGCGAACAACGTATTCCTCTCTCTGACTGGCTGCCCCTACGGTGGGGACAGCCAGCCACGAGAGGTCTCCGTGCAAAGAACCGAACACATTATCGAGGGCACGTTTGCCTATCGATTCGAAGGCCCCAACCCCGACCATGCATTGCTTGTCATTCATGGCATGGGTGGACACGGCGGCATCTACGACGAGTTCTGCGGGCACCATGCGTCCCGAGGCGTCGACGTGTGGTCCGTGGATCTGCCCGGTCACGGCCGATCAGCGATGGCCAGCCGTCAAGGCCGGTGGACCGTCAACGAATGGGTCGAGGCCTGCGCGAAAGTGGCTGCCCATATCTACGACCGCACTGGTCTTCCGGTGTTTGCCAAGGGATCCAGCCTGGGCGTGATGCCGGCGTACGGCGTGGTGGGAGCCTCGGAGCATGTCGCTGGTGCAATCCTCATGGGCTACGCCGTCCCCGGCACCGATGCGGCTTTGCAGTCGCCGTGGCGCACCCCCGACGGCCGTCGCATCCTGGCCGAAGTCGGCGAGACCGCCCGCTTCGATATTCGCCGATTCCTGGATCTCGATGAGGACTACGGCTACAAGGGCGCACTCGAGCAGAAGGAAACCGACCCGCTCAATAGTTGGTACTTCGACCTCGCGTCCTACGCCACGCTCTACACCTACGACCCAGTGGTGGCCCCCGCCGACAACACGAGTCCAATCCTCTTTACGGTCGGCGAGAACGACCCAATTGCGGCGCCCGCAATCGTTCGTGCCGTCGCTGCCCTTGTTGGCGGCCCGGTGGAGGTGTACGAACACTCGGGAGGAGTGCACCAGCTAATGATGTTCCACACGCGGGAGTACTCCCCGATCGTGGCCGAGTGGTGTCGTCGCCAACTCGCAGCCGTTGCCGACCAGAAAGCCGAGTGAGATGACCGTCACGCAACCAACTGGGGTTCATCACCTCGCCATTTCCACCGCCAACGTGAAGACCCAAATCGAGTTCTTCACCCAGGTGCTCGGCGCAAAACTTGTGGCGTTGTACTGGATGCACGGTGTCGAGGCCTGGCATGCGTTCGTCGAGCTCAACCCATCGTGTTCGGTCGCCTTCGTCGAGATGACGGCGAGCCGCGAGATCGAGGCCATCCCAGGGGTGACACACTCGGGCACACCGGGCGACCCGTCCGCTCCGGGCACGATGCAACACGTCGCCTTCAACGCCGACGACCTCGACCAACTGCTCCGCTTACGTGATCGCATTCGTGACCATGGCGTCACCGTGCTCGGTCCAGTCGACCACGGCATGTGCCACTCGATCTACTTCGGCGGTCCCGAAGGGTTGACCCTCGAGGTCGCCACATCGCCCTCCGCCATCCCGGCCGACAATTGGATCGACCCGGAGGTGGTCGCGCTCGCCGGGATCAGCACCGACGAACTCGCGAGCTATCGCTACCCACCGGCTGACCCGGCTGGTGAGCCTGGGTCGGTGGCCCAGCCCCCGCTCGACACCACGAAGCCCGCGCTGGGGTATCCCGAAGAGGTACTTGCGATCCTTGCGACGATGTCCGACGACGATGTCGCCGCATCGATGAACTATCCCGATCCGCCCGTCCCCACTCCGGGTGCGTCGTGAGCCGCGTTTCCGTCGCCAAGCCCGAGGTCGCCGATTATGTCGTCGCCCACAGCACCCGTCCCGATGCCATCCAGCGAGCTCTGATCGAAGACACCAGCGAGAAGGTCGGGACGATGTCGATCATGCAGATCGGCCAGGACCAGGGCGCGTTCATGTCGATCCTGGCCGCCACGATGCAGCCGAAGTTCGCAGTCGAGGTCGGCACGTTCACCGGCTACTCCGCGCTGTGCATCGCGCGCGGCCTCGCGCCCGGCGGGCGCCTGCTTTGTTGCGACATCAGCGGCGAGTGGGCCTCTATCGGCCGTCCCCATTGGGAGGCAGCCGGCGTTGCCGACCAGATCGACCTGCAGCTTGCGCCTGCACTCGAAACGCTGCAGGCACTCCCGGCCGAACCCCCGATCGACTTTGCTTTCATCGATGCGGACAAGGGCGGCTACCAAGGCTACTACGACGAGATCCTCGCTCGCCTCTCCCCTCGGGGCGTCATCCTCATTGACAACACGCTGTGGAGCGGCGCGGTGTTGCCCGACTCGGGAGCGGAAGACGATGACACGATCGCCCTTCGGAAGCTCAATGACTTCATCGCCGCCGATGAACGCGTCGAAGTGGTTCAGCTCACCGTGGGCGATGGCATCACGATGGTGCGTCGTCGAGGTTGACCAACCGAATCATGGGCTCCACGTCTTCCTCGGCCTGATTCCACCGAAGCCCGATCGTGCCGTGTGTATGCCCGTGGGTTGTCATCCAATTGCCGAAGCCGGGATCACGATGGGCAAGAACGATCTGGACTGATCCGTCGTCTTCGTAGCGAACGGTGTGTTTGTTGATCGTGACGGGAAGCCAGCGATAGTCGAGGCTTTCCATCCACCGATTGTTCACCTGGAAGTTCCAGTAGGAGCACTCGGGAGGCGTGAACTTGATGACCAGCGCCTCGTTTTTTTCAAGTCGAAAACCGCCATGCCGGAAGATCTGATTTGGGTCTCCCCACGCGCCGCCCATCGGCGCCGCCTTCGTGGTGAACGCGTTGCAGCTCTCCTCCATAAGGTCGTCGACCCAACCCGTGAAGATCTCTGAACAACCGGCAACAAACATCGATGCACCGGCCAGTGACTTTCCCAGCCCCTTTGCCGTGAGATTCTTCGGTAACTCGTCATGGTCGAGACACTCGATGCGCAGGTCGGCCTCGGTCTCTGTTGTGCGGTCGAGGAAGAACTGTCGGATGCCGAGGCTGCCGGGTTCGGGGCCGGTCGGTACCCAGTTGTGCTCGTGCGCCGTGGGGCCAACAAAGATTTCGATTTGGCCATCGTCGTCAACCAAAAGATCGTTGCCGTCGATAAAGCCCATCAAACCCAGTCGATCCTGACCCGCCCCATAGTTGCCCGCGAACGCGCTGATGGACAGATAGTGAACGGTGCCGCGATGGCCGGTGATTCGATAGTTCAGTCGGCCATCAATCGGAGTAGTCATGTAGTTCGAGTCGGGGTTATCTGACCCGATTTTCAGCTGATACGGCATTGGTCGAACGACGGGAAACTTCGAATCGCCCGTCTCGAAATAGCTACTCAGCCCGCCGCGAAGAAGGCGAGTGAGGTAGCGATAACCCTCCGCCTTGTCGAGATCGTCTTCGGAGCGCTCCTGCACCAAATCGCCAACGGCCTTCAGCTGATCACAGAACTCCGCCCAGGCTTCCCCGGACAGAACCTTCTCATCGTCGCTCATAGGCGCCGACGCTAGAGCAGGAGGCCGTTCGTTCGCTAGATCGATGCCTCGTCGTCGTGGACTTCAGCAATCTCATTTGTCGCGATCGACTTGGGATCCGGCGGCGGTGCCATCGGGTGATCACCCTGATGACGGAACCAGACGGTCTGCTGCGGGAACGGGATCTCAATGCCCGCCTCGTCCAGTGCCACCTTGAGCCGAAAGCGCAGCTCACGCTCGACCGCCCACTGCTGTGATGGTTCGGTCTTCACGACTAGGCGCAGGGCGACCGACGACGCACCGAGGCTTTGCACGCCCCACACTTCGGGGCGTTCCATCACTTCATCGTCGCCCCACTCTGGGTCTTCCCATAGCCCGTCAGCCACCCGCTGGATCACTCCCTGGGCGAGGGTGAGATCGGTGTCGTAAGAGACCTCGACATCGATCAATGCCCGCGACCACAGCTGGCTGTAGTTCCCCACCCGCAGGATCTCGCCGTTAGGAACATGCCAAACGGTGCCGTACACATCGCGGACCGCCGTGGACCGCAGCGAGACCTTCTCGACCGTGCCGGTGGCATCACCCACGTCGATGATGTCGCCCACGCCGTACTGATCCTCAATAAGCATGAACAGGCCGGAGAGAAAGTCCTTCACGATCGACTGCGCACCAAAGCCCAGCGCAATACCGCCGATACCGGCGCCCGCGATGAGCGGCGCGAGATCAATCTGGATCTGGCCGAGCACGAGCATGGTGGCGACAATCCACACCGCCGAGACGACGATGCTGCGAAGAACGAGCCCGATCGTTTCGGCCCGGGCCGTAGCGCGTTTCTTCTCGGTCTCTTCGATAAGCAGTCGACCCGGGCCCCGCTCCCGCAACGACCGGAAACGCTCATCGGAGGGCGCCGCCACTTGCGCCACGAAGCGACCAACCACACGCTGTAGCACCTTCGAAAGGATCCACGCGACGAGCAGAATGAGCATGATGCGGATCGGCCGATCGAGCATCCATTCGGCCGCGACTGCGAAGAACCTGCTGCCGGTCCATTCGAAGACCTGCTCGCAGACGTAGGAGATATCGGATGAGCCGCAGGCGTCGGCGAGTCCCTCCGCGTCTTGAGCAGGAAGGAGGACGGCGGCGGCAAGCATAGGCGAACGCTACGACGGCGCCGTTGAGAGACGGTGGACCGGGGCGATTTCCTGTAAATCTGAGACTTTCTCTATAATTATCTTGTATGCACCAGTTTCGAATGGGCCACGCAGCGCGATTGCTCGGCGTGAGCACCGACACCGTTCGCCGTTGGGCCGACCAAGGGCGGCTAGAGACGACCCGTACTTCAGGCGGCCATCGCGAAGTCGAAGGCACTGAACTGGCGCGCCTGGCCCTCGAACTCGGCGACGCACCCGCCAGCGAAGCCGCCACCGTGTCCGCTCGAAATCGCTTCCCCGGACTGGTCACTCGTGTCGTCCGCGACACCGTGATGGCACAGGTCGAGATCCAGGCGGGACCGCACCGAATCGTGTCGCTCATCTCTGCAGAAGCCGTCGATGCTCTCGGCCTCGAACCCGGCGTACCGGCAGTCGCGTCGATCAAGTCGACCAACGTCATCGTCGAAAGACCATGATGCGTGGAGTGCTCACGGCGATGGCGGCGCTGATTCTCAGCGGTTGCGGGACCGGTGGTTCAGGGGACGCGTCGCTCGCCTTCTTCCCCTCGTCGATGAGTTTCGTTGGCGAATTAGCCGAGGAAGCCGAGGGCCTCGACGCTCCCGAGTTTGTGTTCGCGGGCAGTTCGCGTTTGGTCGCGCAACTCGATGACGGCGCCGATGCCGCCGTTCTCGTGACCGCCGATGAGGAGACGATGCAACGCGCTCGCGACCATGGTCTCGTGGTCGAAGACCTGGGGATCGTGGCCCGCAACCGCCTCGTTCTTGCGGTTGCTCCCGGGAACCCGGGAAAGATCACCTCGGTCGACGATCTCGATGACGGCTCGCTACTGCTCGGAGTCTGCGCGCCGGAGGTGCCCTGCGGCCGTTTGGCCCGAGAGGCAACCGAGACGCTCGGCCTTGCGATTCGCGTCGACACCGAAGAGGCCAACGTTCGCTCGTTGACGGTGAAGATCGATACCGGGGAGCTCCACGGCGGACTGATCTATGCCACCGATGCGCTGGCCTTCGATCTCAAGACAGTCGACGACGACACGCTCGCCGCATTCACCACGGAGTACCCGGCCGCCCGCGTGGGCGACGGCGATGTCGGCATTATCGACTATCTCCGCTCCCCCGCCGGCCAAGCCGCACTCACCGACCACGGGTTCGAGCGACCATGACCACCCCACGCCGGACGATTCCGCGGCCGCTCATACTGCCTGCCGTTCTCGCGGTCGCGTTGCTGGTCCTCCCGGTCGTCGGGCTCCTCCTAGAAGCGCCATGGTCGAGCCTGATCGAACGACTCACCAGCGAAGCAGTTCTGGACGCCATGCGCGTCTCCCTCGTGGTGAGTGCTTCTGCCGCGGCGCTGTGCCTCGCCCTTGGACTTCCCCTTGCATGGGTGCTGGCCAATAGCGAGCGACGAGGCATCCGCGTGCTGCGGGCGTTCGTGCTCCTGCCGATGGTGCTGCCGCCCGTCGTTGGCGGCACCGCACTACTCTTCGCTCTCGGCCGCCGCGGCTTTTTCGGCGAATGGCTCGACTGGGGCGTCGGAATCACCCTGCCCTTCACGACGGCCGGTGCCATCGTCGCCGCGACGTTCGTGGCGCTTCCCTTCTTCGTCACGACGCTCGAATCATCGCTACGCGAACAAGGCACCAACCTCGACGAGGCTGCCGCCGCCGTTGGTTCGTCACCCTGGGCGACCTTTGTACACGTCACGCTGCCGACGCAGCGTGGCGCGATCGCAGCGGGCCTCGCCCTGTCGTGGGCTCGAGCGCTTGGCGAGTTCGGCGCAACGATCACCTTCGCCGGAAGTCTCGGCGGACGCACCCGCACCCTTCCACTCGAGACGTTTCTTGCGCTCGAAAGTGATCCCGAGTCGGCCGTGGCGATCAGCGTTCTTCTCCTCGCCGTCAGTCTCACCGTCTTGATTGCACTGCGCGGGAAGTGGTTCGCCCGATGAGCTCCATCAAGGTCTCCGGCCAGATGCAACGGGGCGACCTCTCACTCCAACTCGATCTCGGCCTCGAAGTAGGGCTCACGATGATCACCGGGGCGAATGGCGCCGGGAAGACCAGCCTCCTGCGGCTCATCGCCGGTTTCGAACGGCTCGACGCGGGCCACCTCACCCTCGATGGACACACAGTGGACGATGCGGCTCGCACCTTCGTTCCGACTCATCAACGCTCCATCGCCTACGTGTTCCAAGATCATCGGCTGTTCCCCCATCTGAGCGTGCTCGACAACGTGGCGTTCCCTCACCGCCGTCGCGGCGTCAAGAAGGCCGCGGCCTCGGCTCGGGCACAGATTCACCTGACCGATGTCGGCTTGTCCGAGCAGGCGGCCATCCGCCCGACACAGCTCAGCGTCGGTCAGCAACAACGGGTCGCCCTGGCGCGAGCACTCGCCACGCCGGCCGACATTCTTCTGCTCGATGAGCCGCTCGCCGCCGCCGATGATGAGTCGCGCGGTGCACTCCGCGAGCTCATCATCAATGCGCCGCATTCGACCGTGCTCTGGGTGACCCACGATCCCGATGATGCCGACCGCGGCGATCACCGGATAGCAGTGGCCGAGGGCCGCGTGGAGCAGAATCGGAAGCGATGATCCCCACCGACCCGCTCGACCGCTTCCGTCTCGACGACCGAGTCGCCATTGTCACCGGCGCAAGTTCCGGCCTTGGCGTTCGCTTCGCCCACACCCTCTCGTCCGTCGGCGCCAAGGTTGTGATCACCGCCCGCCGCGCTGATCGCTTGACCGCGCTGGCCAAGGAATTGCCCGACGCACTTGCCGTCCCCCTCGACATCACCGCCGATGGCGCGGCCGACGAACTCATCGATGCCGCGGTCGCCCACTACGGCCGCATCGACATCGTGGTGAACAACGCGGGCACCAGCACTGCCACCCCGGCGTTGCAGTTCGATGCTGCCGCGTTTCGGCGCGAGATCGAGATTGACCTCGTGGCCCCCTACGCTGTCGCCCGAGCCGCTGCCGCCTGGGCGATCCCCGCCGGCCACCCGCTGAGCATCATCAATATCGGCAGCGTCCTCGGATTCGTGGGTGGCGGCAAACTCCGCGTGCCCGGCTACGCCGCAGCCAAGGGCGGCATCCACAACCTCACTCGTGAACTCGCCTCAGAGTGGGCCCGCAAGGGGGTACGAGTGAACGCGATCGCGCCGGGGTGGTTCGAAACCGAGATGAACGAAGAGATGTTCGCCAACACCAGCTCCACTGCATACATGGAGAACGGCGCCCCGATGGGCCGAGCCGGAGTCGAAGGTGAACTCGACGGCGCCCTCCTCCTTCTCGCCGGCGATGCCAGCTCGTTTATGACCGGAAGTATTATTCCCGTCGACGGCGGGTGGACCGCGGTCTAACTCAGTCAGTACCGTGCAAACGATGTCCAGTCTCCACACCCGCGGACTTTCCGTCTCCTTTGGCGGAATCCACGCGCTCTCGAGCGTGTCAATCGAGGTTCGTCCCGGCGCGATCACCGGCCTCATCGGGCCGAATGGCGCCGGGAAGACCACCTTTATCGACGCCGTCACCGGCATGGTGCCGTCCTCGGGCCATGTCGCGCTCGACGGCGCCGAAGTCTCCGGTCTTCCCGCCAGCCAGCGGGCCCAACGCGGCCTCGTCCGTACCTTCCAAACCCTGGAACTCTTCGAGGACCTCTCGGTCGAAGACAATCTCGCCGCCGCCGCCATGCGTACTCCCTGGTGGCAGTTTCTGGTCGACGCGATGCGGCCAACCCGGAACACAAAGCCCATCCCCGCGGTGGAAGAAGCTCTCGAACTTCTCGGCCTCACCGACGACCGGCACCGGATGCCGTCCGACCTCAGTCACGGCACCCGCCGCCTCGTCGGTGTCGCCCGGGCGGTTGCCGCCTCACCCAAAGTTCTCCTGCTCGACGAACCGGCCGCCGGGCTCGACTCCGCCGAAAGCCGAGCGCTCGGCGCCCAGCTACAGGCCGTCGCGGGCACCGGCATCACGGTGTTCCTGATCGATCACGACATGGGGTTGGTGCTCGAAGTGTGCGACCACATTCATGTGCTCGACTTCGGCGAGGTCATCGCGAGTGGCACGGCCGACGAGATTCGAAACAACCCGGCCGTAGTCGCGGCCTATCTCGGTCGAACGGCGGAGCAGACATGAGCGTCCTCAAGATCGAACAGCTCGAAGCCGGTTACAACGGCGTTCCCGTCGTGCGCGGCCTCAACCTCACGGTCGAGCCCGGTGAAGTAGTCGCCCTGCTCGGACCCAACGGTGCCGGAAAGACCACCACGCTGCGAACGATCTCTGGCCTGCTCCCAGCAATCTCCGGTTCGGTGTCGGTACTCGGCGCACCTACCGACAGTCGTCGCCCGTTCAAGGTGGCACGACGCGGCGTTGCCCATGTCGCCGAAGACCGGTCGTTGTTCCCCGGCCTCTCCGTCAGGGAGAACCTTCGCCTCGCCACGGGCCTCAAACGCAGAGACCGGGCCGCGGCTTACGACCGAGCGGTCGATGTCTTCCCGCCCCTCGCCCCCCTTATGAACCGCCAGGCCGGCCTTCTCTCTGGCGGCGAGCAACAGATGCTGGCCGTGGCCCGCGCGATTGTCACCGGCCCCCAGCTGCTCCTCGTCGACGAGATGAGTCTGGGCCTCGCGCCCGTCATCGTTGAGGAGATGTTGCCGGTGGTTCGCCGAGTCGCCGACGAACTCGACGCCGCGGTGATCGTGGTCGAACAACACATCCATCTCGCGCTCGAACTGGCCGACCGTGCCGTCGTTCTCGCCAATGGCGAAGTCGTGCTCGACGGCGATGCGGCGTCGTTCCGTGGCGACCCAAGCCAAATCGAAGCCAGCTATCTCGGCTGACCGAACGATCGCCGCCTTCCCCGCGGCCATCGCGAGTGTTGTCGGTGGCGTGCTCGTCATCACTGCGTCGAGCGACGACGGTTTCGTCATCTGTCCGTTCCGTCGATGTACGGGCGGCTACTGCCCCGGCTGCGGCGGCACCCGAGCTCTCCACCGCCTGGGCCGAGGCGACGTCGTTGGCGCCTGGCAGCACCACCCGTGGGCGGTGCTGCTTGCCGTGCAGGCGGTGATCATCGGCGTGGTCCTGCTATTCGCCGCGGCGTGGCGCGACCGGCTCCGTCAACTGCTGCTGCCGGTAGCCGTCGCCAACACCATCCTGGCGCTCGGAATCTGGATACTGCGCCTACAGGCGGGGTCGGTCCCGACCGGCGGGCTGGGGTAAGCAGACCTAGATCGCTCGCCCGGAATCGGCCCAATAGGGCTCCCGTAGCTCGCGCTTCAGGATCTTGCCCGTGCCCGTTCTCGGCATCTCGTCGATGAAGTCAACCGACCGAGGCCGCTTGTAGCCGGCGAGCTTCTCTTCGCAGGCCGCCAGTAACGCGGCCGCAACCTCAGCGGAGTCGAACCCGCCGTCGGAGAGCTGAACGATCGCCTTGACCTCTTCACCGAACTCCTCGTTGGGCACACCGATGACCGCAACATCGCTGACCGCGTGGTGGTCGGCCAACACCGCTTCGATCTCAGCTGGGTAGATGTTGACACCGCCGGAAATGATCATGTCGATCTTGCGATCAGACAACCAGAGGTAACCGTCGTCGTCGATGTGGCCCACATCACCCGTGGTGAAGACACCGGGCTCGAGGTGAGCCTCCGCCGTCTTCTCCGGATCGTTGTGATATTCGAAGTCGCTGCCCATCGCGCTCTTGAAATAGAGCGTGCCGGTCTTGTTGGCTTCGAGATGGTTGCCGTCGTCATCGACGACGAACACCTCCATCGACTCAAGCGGCCGCCCGACGCTGCCACCCTTTTCGAGCCAGTCGGGAGAGTGAATCACAGAGATGAACGCACCCTCAGTGGAGCCGTAGTACTCGTGGACGACCGGGCCGAGCCAGTCGATCATTGCCCGCTTCCACGGTGGCGGACACGGCGCCGCGCCATGCCACATTGCGGTGAGCGACGATCCGTCGAACGACGAGCGGACCTCTTCGTCGAGATCCAGCATGCGCTTAAACTGGGTTGGCACCAGGTGGACGTTGGTGACCTCGTACTCATCGATGAGACGAAGGGTTTCGGCCGCGTCGTACTTGTGTCGCATCACGACGGTCGAACCGTTCACGAGCGGCATGAAGCTGAAGGCCCACTGGGCCGAGTGGTAAGCGGGACCAGCGAGCAGCGTCGTGCCGCTGGCGGGGACGTAGGCGTCCATGCTCGAACAGATAAGCGCGAAGATCTCTGACGGAATCCCCTGGCCTCCAGAGAGCATGCCGCGCACACCCTTCGGCCGACCGGTCGTACCAGATGTGTAGAACATCGGCCCACCGAGAAGCTGCTCTTCGAGGGGTTCGTCGGAGCCCGATGCCACGAGGTCTTCGTAGGCATCCAGCGGGCCCGGTCCGGCAACCGCACTGAACTCAATCGTGGACGCTCGTTCGTCGGCGAGCGCCGCTTCAGCGATCTCCACGAAACGTTCGTCGACAATGAGGGCACGGGCGCCGGAGTCGTCGATCACATAAGCCAGCTCATCGGCCACCCAGTGCCAATTGACGGGCACGACGGTGAAACCCGTGTGCGCGGCCGCGAGGAGGACCTCGTAGATCTCGCGACGGTTTCCCATCATCACCACGATGGTGTCGCCGGAGCCGATGCCGCGATCGGCAAAGGCCCGAGACAGCCGGGTGACCCGGGTCTTCAGCTCGCTCCAGGTAGTGGAGCCGGATTCGTCAACCAGCGCGGGACGATCCGGGTGTTCGGCGACATGTTTGTCGAGGAGAATTGCCATCAGCCGCGGGGCATCCAGTTGCCATGGGAGCCGTAGGGCACCCGCTGGGGCGTGAACACTCGGGCAACCGGCAGACCACTGAAGTTCTGGGCATCGATGATGCGGAGTTCGCTGACATCGGTGCTGAGATCGTGACCGAAGAGCACGATCCATCCGTCGTCCTCGGCGCCGCCTTCGCCGCGAGGCACGAACACTGGCTCGCCGCCGTTGACGTTGCCCAAACCGTGAACCTCGGCGATGCCGGTCTGGAGGTCGTACTTATACAGCTCCTGCCCCATCGACGGGTTATCTGCGGTGCTGCCGAGCTGTTGGGTGTAGCCGAAGCGAGTCGGCAACCCGACGAGCCGGTCGTTCACACGAGGGAAGTCGGACTTGCGGTCATCGAGGTGTTCTTCTTTCACGGTGCCAGCGGTGAGATCGATGGTCCAGCGCCAGAGTTCGGCCTTGCCGGAGATGTCGTCGAAGCCACCGTCCATGAATGTGTCGAGGCGGCAAACGACCATCACGATCTTGTCGCCCTCTTCCCATGAGTTCACCGGATGCAGGACGTAGCCCGGCTCAACATCGAACCAGCGGACGTCGGCATCGCCGCCGTCGCGAGGCATGACACCGAGGCGAGATCCATTGTCGGGGTTCCATCCGAATGGGGCTTCGCCCGCGATGGCCTTGTCGAGGCTGAAGCAGACCGGAAGATCCATCCAGACGACATGGTTCCGCGTGATGTTGAAGTCGTGCATCATCACGCCGGAGGGGAGGGTGATCGGTTCGGCTCGGATCAGCGTTCCCGCCGCATCAAATCGGTAGTAGCACAGGAACTCGGGCCCAACGACGCTGTAACCAAAGGCCAACATTTCGCCGGTCACCGGGCAGATCTTGGGGTGCGCGGTAAAGGGTCCAACGATCTGCCCATCGAAGTTCGCCATGCCGATCGTGTT
>Ga0209709_10001098_pt1 | contig 25285 bp, 19 predicted proteins | sample ArcticOcean_MG_C_2_FD_187435 | JGI IMG/M metagenome (GOLD analysis project Ga0209709, IMG submission 187435) | Marine microbial communities from western Arctic Ocean - ArcticOcean_MG_CB4_136 (SPAdes) (version 2) | ecosystem: Environmental > Aquatic > Marine > Oceanic | place: Arctic Ocean...
TAAAGGATGTCCATTACCACTGTTTGTAGAAAATATTTCTTTTGTTAAACGTGTTTATCCTAATCCTACGGATAATGAACTACTAGTAGAATTAAAAGATAATCAAAAAGTTAAAAAAGTAGAGTTTGTTAATTTTAGTGGTAAGATAATAAAGCCTAATAAGGTAGAGATAAGTAAATCTTCTATAAGGATTAATGTATCGAATTTAAATAATGGTATATATCTATTAAATCTTATAACAGATAAAGAAGTAAATAAAATTAAGATAGTAATAGAGAGGTAGATATTCAGTTTATCGTTTTAACTAATAAACACCCAACCTTAAAGGTTTTTCATTAATTAAAAAAGATTGATTAATCAATAACTGTCAAATAACCGTTAACCCATGTAAATTTCTTAAGAATTCAGATACCTAGAACTTCACTATTATACCCCATTATACAAAGACCACCCCCAAATAGAAAACCGATATTATATAGACTTTTTATACATTTACAGAACCATAAAATAGAAATCGATGAAATATCTATTATTTTTCCTTATTTCACTGCTAAGCCTCAACTTATTTAGTCAGTCGAATCTCATTATTAGCAAGTCTTTAAAGAACGATAAATCGCCGGTTATTAGCTCTCTAATTGATAGTATGTTTGTTGATAACCAAAATTTGGCATTTACTTTAATGAACGACTTTGGTAAACCAAATCCTACCGAAAATATTGAACAAACAAATCAAGGTTTACGCCCACCTGCAGAAATAGTGGCAAGTTTCGATGGTTTGGGTTATGGTTTCAAAGGACCGCAAGGTCAAGCAAGCTATCGGAATCCCTCAGATAATTCACTTGCAGTAGGACGTGATCATATCGTACAAATAGTTAATTCGCGAATGGCAATATTTAGTAAAAAGGGAGTGAAATATGACATGAGTGGGCAGGTTTTATACGGACCTGTTGAAACAAAAAATGTGTTCAGGGGGTTTGGAGGACCTTGTGAGCAGTTAAATAATGGAGATGCAGTTGTTCGTTATGATCAGTTGGCTGACCGGTGGCTCATTGTGATGCCAATTTTCACGCGATTAGCCCCCCGAGATTATGAGCCCCCAGCAGGTAAAAACGGAGAACCTGCAACATTAAATATTCCGGGAAGGTCAGGACAACCTGGACAAGCAGAACCACTTTTTATACCTAAAAAACCTACACTTTTGGAATTAGCGGAGAAAGATTCCTTACAAAGAATAAGGCGGAAATCTCAAAACCCTGAAGGAGGATCATATTGCATGTGTTATGCAATAAGCACGGGACCGGATCCTTTCGGATCTTACTATCGTTATGAATTTGCAAGGCCACTCTTCCCTGATTATCCAAGGCCGGCTATATGGCCTGATGGATATTATGTTCCAACCAGTACGGGTGATAATATAATCCAAAAACATGCTAGTGTTGTTGAAAGAGAAGAAATGCTTAAGGGTAATCCGGCAAAAGAACTTAGTTTTATCATTGATGATGTTAATTTCCTTAACAATGCCGACATAGATGGCTACCAGCTTCCTCCCAATGGTGCGGCAAATATTATGCTGGCAACAGGTGGGTCACAGTTAAATAATATTTTTACAGACGATGGTATTTATGCATGGAAAATTAAACCTGATTGGACAAACCCTGAGCTAAGCATCCTCGAAGGACCGAAGAAAATCGAGGTTACCGAATATCATTATCAGGGTGACGGACAGTTAAAAGAGTCGGTACCACAACCCGGGACTGATCAGAAACTTGATACCCAAGGTGACAAAATTATGTCAAGGGTTATTTACCGGAGAATTGGTGAACAACAATCGATTGTTGCGGTTCATTCTGTTAAAACATCACTCGGTGGTGGTGGAATCAGATGGTATGAATTCCGACTTGATGATCATCAGGATATTACGCTTTTTCAGCAGGGGACATTTGCTCCTGACAGTTTATATCGCTGGCTTCCAAGCCCGGCAATGGATCGAATGGGTAATATAGGCATTGGTTATTCAATTTCCAGTCAGGACTTATTTCCTGGACAACGTTTCACAGGAAGGCTTGCCGGTGATGCCCTGGGTACCATGACCCTCAAAGAAGCAGTCCTTGTTGATGGAGAAGCTTCACAAACCAATACCCTGAGATGGGAAGATTATACGCAAACAGCAATGGACCCTTCAGATGATCTAACTATTTGGTATGTTGGCGATTACTTAAAAAAAGGATCCAGTTCCTATTCCACCCGAATAGGAGCATTCAGATTGCAGAAGAAAAGAGCTATAGAGAACAAGGTCATATTTTAATAAAAAAAGCTACAACTCTTATCGAACGGAGTCGAGATAGAAAAAATAATTTTGTTTTTCTATTTCGGTTGGTTTCTTCATATTTCCAATCTAAACATATCAAAGAAAAATTCAAAAGGGGGAGTGGGGTTAGTAGTTATTTGACAGTTATTTATTAATCAATCTTTTAAAGCCTTTAAAATTGAAATATTTATAGATTTGCAACAATTAATTCCAAAAAAAGAAACTCCCTATGAAATTTGAAGATTTAAACTTACACCCTTCATTACTAAAAGCTGTTAAAGATCAAAATTACACTCATCCAACTGCTATTCAGGAACAAGCAATTCCTTTAGTATTAAAAAAAAATGATGTACTAGGGAGCGCTCAAACTGGAACTGGTAAAACAGCTGCTTTTGCATTGCCTATTTTACATCATCTAATAAATGAAAGAAATAATAATGATGGTAAAAAAAGAATAAGAACTTTAGTCGTAACTCCTACAAGAGAACTTGCTATACAAATTGCTGAGAACTTTACATCCTATTCAAAATATAATAAAATTACAAATACCGTCATTTTTGGAGGAGTGAAACAAGGGACTCAAACCACTACACTTAGTAATGGTGTTGATGTGTTAGTAGCAACTCCAGGAAGATTGTTAGATTTAATGGGACAGGGATATATTTCATTAAAAGATATTGGTTATTTTGTTTTAGATGAAGCCGATAGAATGTTAGATATGGGGTTCATCCATGACATTAAAAAGATATTGGACAAATTACCAAAAGAGCGTCAATCTTTATTCTTTTCGGCTACTATGCCTAAAAATATCGTAGAGCTTTCATCTCAGATATTAAAATCACCTAAACAAGTATCCGTTAATCCTGTATCTTCAACTGCCGAAACTATTCAGCAGTTTATTTACTATACGAATAAGGCAGATAAAAAATATTTGTTACTACATATCTTAAAAGATAAAAATATTAATCAATTATTGCTGTTTTCAAGAACCAAGCATGGTGCCGATAGGATAGCTCGTGATTTAAAAAAGAAAAATATTCAAGCTGCAGCAATTCATGGAGATAAATCACAGAAACAAAGACAAAAATCATTACAGTCCTTTAAAGATTCCGAAATACGAGTTTTGGTAGCTACTGATATTGCCGCTAGAGGTATTGATATTGATAAGTTAAGTTATGTACTGAATTATGATATACCTAATGAGTCAGAAACGTATGTGCATAGGATAGGAAGATGTGGTAGGGCAGGAGAGACAGGAGTTTCTATTTCAATATGCGAACCAGAAGAAAATGAGTACGTAAGAGACATTGAAAAATTGATAAAGCAAAAAATTGAAGAGGTTAAAAACCATTCTTTTCCTCAAACGGAAAAACCCATGAATGCGCAACAAAAAAAGGAATTTGAAAAAGAAAAACAAAGAAAAAAACAAGAGTTTTTTGATAATAGAAATAAAAAGAGAGGGAATAAAAAACCAAACTCTAGAAACAATAGATGGTAGTTTTATTAGAGTTTTAGATTCATAAAATATAGTATGTTATTTATATTCTACTTTGGTAGTTAATAAATCTAAGTTCGAGTATTTTTAGTCATCTTTTCTTAGTCAAATGAGAGTTGCTAACAAGGTGAGCTAATAGACTTTAATTCTGATCCTATGAAATTATTATAATCCTCTATGCGAACCGTCACAAAAAGGTGGATTTTTTGTTTGTTTGCACATGCACATGGCAGCTTTTTTAGACTCTTCAGCTTTAAAGACTGATGGTGAAAAATCAGTTCCCTTATGATAACCATTGCACCAAGGTTGATTTACTGATATTCCGCAAGCACACCAAGCATATGTTTTTCCAAATTCCAATTGTTCCATTTTTGGAACTTTACCAGCTATTTTTGATTTTTTCATACCTACAATCTACAATTATCAAATCATAATTCAAAAAGGGATTGGGGTTAGTGGGTTTTTTTATTTACAATGGTCATCCCATATAATTTCTTCAGCACCCTTATGTCCCATTTTTGCTGCTATTTTGTAGTCTGCACAAGCACCGTTTCTATCATTCATAATTTCTTTTACAACACCTCTATTAAAATAAGCATAAACAAAATTAGGATTAAGTTCAATGGATTTAGTAAAGTCAGCTATAGCACCATTATAGTCACCATTATCGTGTTTTTTGAGACCACTATTATAGTATTCTTTCCATGTTTGACTAAAATTAGTACAACTAAATACAAAAAATATGAATATAAAGTACCATTTCATATTTACAATCTATCAAGATTCAAATGAAAAGCCAAATATCAGATGTGAGAGAGTTTTAGTCTTTAGTTTTTATTTTGGTTGTATTTATACCAAGCACCTGAGATAATGAACAATACCCCAAAAACTGTGCTTATGAGCAGTAAAGTTGGCGCTTCCATCCAGCGTAATGTTTTAAAAACAACACTCAGAAAAAAGCTACATAATGCCAATACTCCTGTGATATATACAAATTTTCTCATACCTACAATCTATCAAGATTCAAGAGAAAATCAAAATGTCAGATGTAAGGGTTAAACCAAGGCATATCTTCTTCTTTTAAAATTATTGTACCTTGTAGGTATGATAATTTTAATAAAATAATTAATATGAAAAATAACAACTTTTTAATTGGATTTATTTTTTTACTTATTTCTTTGATAATAGTAAGTTGTAATAATCCGTCTGAAAAACATTTAGAATCAGAAAAAGCAGAAATGCAATTATCTGAAAATATAGAAATGTATAAATCTGTGTGGGATAAAGTAATTAACGATAGGCAAATTGATTTGATTAATGAGGCTTCATTCGATATTAACGTTACTGCAGTTGTAGACCCTGAAAATATTGTAGGAATTAAAAATTTTAAGGCATATTATAATAACTATTTAATTGGGTTTTCTGATGCAGAATTCACAATGGTTGATGTTTTTGGTCAAGGTGATAAAATGGTTAAACATTGGAATTTTAAAGGAACGCACGATGGCGATTTTTTTGGAGTACCAGCAACTGGAAATAAAGTTAGCATTTCAGGAGTTACACTTGTTAAAATGAAAGATGGAAAAATTGCTGTAGAACAAGATTTTATGGATTTTCTAAGTTTTTATAAGCAACTTGGAATAATGTAAGCATCTAAACCCCACTCCCCTTTTGAATTATGATTTTCTCTTGAATCTTGATAGATTGTAGGTATGAGAATATTATTCATCCTTTTATTTGTCTCTTTTAATTCTTATTCTCAAACTGAATTCGATAAAGTATCAACAGTTCATACCTATGAAAATGAATTTGCTTCAGCATATGGTCTAATTCCAGTTCCGTTTAACGAAGTGACTCTTGAAGATAAATTTTGGAAACCTAGGTTAATTACTCAAGTGGAAACACTCGTTCCATTTGCATTAGATAAAACCATAAACGCGCAAATTGCATTGAGGCAAACTGGAAATTTTTTATCTGGTATAAATGATAATTTACCAGAACCACATGCATATCAATCATCAGATCTTTATAAAGTAATGGAAGGTGCTGCTTACTTATTGTTTTTAGAAGAAAATCCAGGTCTAGAAAAACGTATGGATGATATTATTGATTTAATAAGTAGTGCTCAAAAAAAAGATGGATACTTATATGTAGGTCATATAACTGGAGTGTCAAGTGGTATATCAAATAAAATTAAAGATCCTACAATTTTTGATAGAAAGCCAAATGAAGTTGATCTTGCTAAAAATACAATGGTTTGGATGATGGGGGATAGACCTTACTCAAATGTTATCCATAGTCACGAATTGTATAACATGGGTCATATGTATGAAGGTGCTATTGCATATTATCAAGCTACAGGAAAAGATAAATGGCTAAAAGTTGCTGAAAAAAGTGCCCAACACATTAATAAAGTTTTTTTTGAGGGAGATCCAAATTATAATAATGGAAAACCAGTTAATCAAGCTCCAGGTCATCAAGAATTAGAGCTAGCATTAACAAAACTATATAGAATTACGGGCAATGAAATGTATTTAAATATGGCTAAGAAATTTTTAGATATTCGAGGAAAAACATTTATACCTAATGGAGAACGATATAATTCTCCAATATATGCACAGCAGCATTTGCCAGTGACTGAACAAAGGAAAGCAGTAGGCCATGCAGTTAGGGCTACTTATTTATATTCTGGTATGGCTGATGTGGGAGGTCTTTTTGGAATCAGTGATTATGATAAAGCACTCAAAAGTATATGGAATGATATTGTTGATAAAAAAATGAGTATAACAGGTGGTTTAGGAGCAGTTCAAGGTATTGAAGGATTTGGACCTGATTATGTTTTACCAAATAAAGAAGCCTATAATGAAACTTGTGCAGCAGTAGGAAATGTTTTTTTTAATTTCAGAATGTTTTTACTAACTAAAGATGCTAGGTATATGGATGTAGCTGAAATTTCACTTTTAAATAATTCTTTAGCGGGAGTTAATATTGAAGGTAATAAGTTTTTTTATGTTAATCCCCTTGAAGCTGATGGAACTACAGAATTTAATCATGGAAAGGCAGGTAGATCAGCATGGTTTAATACGGCATGTTGTCCATCAAACATAGCAAGGTTAATACCACAAGTTTCTGGAATGATGTATTCATTTTCTGGTGATGAAATATATTTAACTTTTTATGGAAGTAATTCTAGTAAAATAAAATTAGAATCTGGAATAGTGAGGATAAAACAAAAATCTGAATATCCATTTGATGGCAAAGTTGATTTAACGATTTCTCCTAATTCTAGTCAAAAATTTAAATTAAAACTTAGAATTCCAAGCTGGGCAAATTCAAAGCAATTCGTGCCAGGCGAATTATATAGTTATGAGAATAAAAATTATGAAAAATGGCAGCTATCGATAAATGGAGAACAAATAAATGCAAAAACTGAAAATGGTTTTGTTACAATTGATAGAACATGGAATGTAGGAGACAAGGTGATACTAGATCTTCCAATGAATGTAAGACTAAACAAAACAATCAACAAAGTGAAGGAAAATAAAAATAGGGTAGCAATTACAAGGGGACCTCTAGTATATGTTGCTGAAGGTATTGATAATTATGGCCCAGTTCAAGAGTTTTATATAGAGGATATGGTTGATAATAATAAGATAAAAATAAAAAAAATAAATACTGGAATTCTTAAAAATGTTGTGAGTATAATATTTCCAGCAAAAAAATTAAATAATAAAATAGAAGAAACATTTTTAAAAATGATTCCCTATTATGCTTGGAATAATCGTAAAAATAGTTCTATGATTGTTTGGATCCCTTTTATAAAAAAATAATAGAATTGATTTTTAATTCATTCTTTCCATTTATTAATTGCTATATAAATTATATTTTTTTAAAACTATAAAAACTAATTCATAAAGAGAGTACTAGAAAAAATGAAAAAAATAATATACCTGATGTTGTTAATGTGCTGTTCGAAAAGTATAGTGTGCATAGCACAGGCACCCGAAATAACATCCCAGAAAATAGGGTTGATGGTAGAGGGATTATATGAAGAGGAATCAAAAGCTATTCAGAAATTTTTAGTAAGCCAAGAAAAACTTGAAAGTGTGAAAATCAATAATAGTTTATTAATGAACGGACAGTTAGAATCACTTGATTTGACTCATATTTGGATACATCAACTTTCTGGAAATTATGGAGAATATAAAAAAAATAACGTTGGAGAATCTATAAAAAAGTTTGTTGAGAATGGTGGTAATCTCATTCTTTCCATGGAAGCAGTAAGATTGTTGAATGACTGGGGTATTGAAAAAAATCCCCTTGAAATCAAAAAGGATTCAATATTAGATAATGGATTTGGTAGACCTTTGGGATTTCACTCTTTTAAATCTCACCCTATTTTTGAAGGACTGCATGGTGGAGTTTACCCATGGAAAAGTAAAGAAGATCATACAGTTTTTAAAATTGGTTTTTTTGATGATCGTCTACCTGATACAACTATTTCAAAAGTAATCGGTGTTGAATGGACCTATCTTACGTTTCATGAAAACAATAAATTAGTATTGGAATACCAATGGGGAAAGGGTAAAATAATTACTGTAGGAGCTTTTTCTTATTTTTCCAAGGAAAATTACAACACCCACGAACTGCATCGCTTTTATTCCAATATATTTAAATATATGGCAGGAAATGTCAAAAATATTGAATCAAACTATTGGAACTATTCTCCTCAAAAAGTCACGATACTTAAACAAAATTTTTCAAACATCGATGTTTCTCAAGCATCTAAATGGATCTTGCCAGAATTTACAATTAATTTAAAGAAACAAGAAGCAACTAATAACGTTGTCATAATGTCGGGACGACGAATGGTAGTTATAGGCAAACAAAAAGGTGGGATTGATGAAGTTTGGACAAGTCCTTTCATGTCTTTTAAAGATGTAGAAACAGGGGTATTGTTGAAGAATTCGGATGTTGTATTTTGGTTAAAAAATCTAACTCCATCAATCACATCATCTCCCGAGTTACTTATTAGAGAATATGAAGTAGGAGGAACGTTTCTAAAAGAAATAACCACGATCTCCTTGGACAAACCAGTGGGTATTGTACATTACGAATGGGAAGGCGAAGAGGTATTAAAAATATTTATGAAATACACCTCTAATTTCCGTTACATGTGGCCCTATTCAGAAAAAGTAACTTCTTCGATTTCTTACAAATGGGTACCGGAAATGAACGCTGCTGTCAGCTCTGGACAATCCGAAAAACTGGTAAACATTATGGGCTTCAGTAGTAAACCTGAAATATTTAAATTGGGACAATATGATGGATTCAATTTAAATAATGGAAGTCCTATTGGAATTAAAACAGATTTAAAACAGGTTAGCGGACTTTTTTGTTTTGATGCCAAAGATGTCAAAGGAAAATTTAGTGCTTATATGGTAGCAGGGGATGATGGCATTCAGAAAACTATAGAAACCTATAAGTCAGAATCTAATAATTTCAATCAACTTTTTATGAAATCATCCGAATATTATAAAGATCTGCTTGATAATAGTCTGATGTTAACTACTCCTGATGTTCAATTCAATGAGGGGTATAGGTGGGCAATGGTACGTTCGGATCAGTTTTTTCAAGAAACTCCAGATATAGGAACATCCATGGTGGCTGGATTCGGTACTACGTTACAAGGATGGGATGGTGGACATAGGATTAGTGGACGCCCTGGGTATGCCTGGTATTTTGGTCGGGATGCACAATGGACAGGTCTTGCGGTTAATGCTTATGGTGGACATAAAATGGTGAAAAAAATTTTAGATGTATTTACCAATTTTCAAAGTTTAAACGGTAAGATTTACCATGAGCTTACAACGAGTGGTGCTGTTCATTATGATGCTTCGGATTCGTCCCCTCTGTATGTTGTATTGGCAGCTCATTATTTAAAGTATTCGGGAGATATTGAATACATTAGAAAGATTTGGCCCTCTATTAAAGGGGCAATGGATTTTTGTTACAGCACAGATACCGATAACGATGGTTTAATTGAAATAACTAACGTTGGACATGGCTGGATAGAAGGGGGTTCAATGTTTGGAACCCATACCGAAATTTACCTTGCCGGTTGTTGGGCTGCTGCTTTGGATGCTGCTTCCTATATTGCGAGCAGTTTAAACAATGATGGATTATCAGATTTATATCATAAAAATGCACAAAAAGTGCGAAAAATTATTGATGAAGATTTTTGGAATAATGAAGGGCAGTATTTTTATAATGGCAAAATGATTGATGGTTCATATATGAATGAAGAAACTGTATTGTCTGGAGTTCCAATTTATTTCGATGCTATCATTGATCCTGTAAAAGCATTTAAAACAGCATCATCTTATGCAAGCAATTTATATTCATCGGATTGGGGCGTTAGAATTTTACCTGAGAGTAGTAAAGGTTTTAACCCTAAGTCATATCATTCTGGTATGGTTTGGCCATTGTTTGCTGGTTGGGCATCTTTGGCCGAGTATAAAACTGGAAACTATGTGAGTGGATATAGTCATATTATGAATAATTTATTAATGTATCGTTATTGGAATTTGGGAAGTATTGAAGAAACTCTCAATGGTGAAATATTTAGCCCCGCTGGAGTATCTAGTCAACAGGGGTGGTCAGAATCAATGGTTTTGCAACCTATTATTGAAGGGATGTTAGGAATAAGTCCAGATGCATTATCCAATCAAATTTCTTTATCTCCTCGCTTTCCATGGCATTGGAAAGAAGTAAAAGTGGATAATATTATTTTTGGCAACCATAAAGTTAATTTTAAGATGTCAAGGACGGCAACTTCAACTACTTTTCAGTTCCAAGAAGCACTTGAAAATGGAAGTATTATGCGTCTATCACCATCTTTACCACTTAGTACCACTATAAAAAAAGTCATGGTTAATGGAGAAAGTGTAAAGTATACAGTACTTGATAATGCTGAAAGTGTAAATTTAGTAATTGATGGATTGGTTATAAATGGTAGAACAATAGTTAAGATTATTCATTGGAATGGCATAGGTGTCATTCCAATTGTAAATATGCCTGAACCCGGCAGTACTAACAAGGGGGCAAAAGTTGTACAACAGCAATTATCTGATAAAAATTACGAAATATTCATTGAAGGTCTACCAAATGAGACCTACCAATTTAAAGTAATGTCACATGTTAAAATAAAAAAAATCACTAATGGAAATATTGTAAATAAAAAAGGGAACATTTATACTGTTGAAACCACAATACCGCAATCTTATCAAAAATATATGAGGCAAAAAATTTCGATAAATTTAAAGTATTGAGTAAAAATTTAAAAAAGTAAAATAAAAAATGTTTTCAACTCATTTTATTGTTCATTCTATTTCATCCAGAAAATTAAGGGTACTTGAAAAAAATATTAAAATATTATTTTCTGATAGAAGAAAGTATAATTTTTTTATAAAACATTCTAAGTATAAAGGACATGCTGTTGAATTAACGAAAGAGTCTATAAAAGAAAAGGCAAATGTTATAGTGGCTTGTGGTGGAGACGGAACAATAAATGAGGTTGCAAGAAATGTTGTTTTTAGTTCTATACTTTTTGGTATTGTTCCAATGGGATCTGGAAATGGTTTAGCGAGGTATTTAAATATTCCCAATAATATTTTAGAGGCATTAAAAATTATAAAGGAAAAAAGTATAAAAAAGATTGATGTAGGAAAAATTAATGATGATTATTTTTTTTGTAACACTGGTGTATCTTTTGATGCTTTTTTTATGAGAAATTATAATTATTATAATCAAAGAGGAATGATAGGATATGCTAGAGCATTTCTTGTTTCATTGTTTGATTTTAGATATTTAGAAACTAAGATAGATGGAGAGGGACTAAATCAAACTTCAAAACCATTTTTGCTTCTTATTTCTAACACGAATTTATTGGGTTATAATATATCTATTTTACCAAATGCTTCAATATTTGATGGAAAATTAGATCTTATTGTAGTTGAAAAAATGAGCTGGTTAAAAATTTTTCTTTTTTTTATTATGACTGTTTTTAGATATTATCCTAAAATTAATAAAGTTAAGAGATCTAAAATTTACTATGTAACTCTCCATTCTCAAGATAAGAATTTTATTTACCAAATTGATGGCGATTTTGTAGATAAAAAAACAAATAAACTTGTAGTTTCTGTTTTACAAAAAGGACTTAGTGTAATCGTCCCATGTTAATATTAAAATAGTAAAGTTTAAATAGCAGAGTATTTATTATTTACTTAACCAATAACTAATTTTAAAAGTTAGGCTCCAACTTTTTTTGTCAATAAAGTATTCGTCTTGACTATTAAATACAATAAATAGATCTGATGTAGCTTTATATCTCCATTGAAATCTAGAATTAAAACTTAATAATTTATTTTGTTGATTGTATTGAAATGTATTTGTAAAAAAAAGTGAACGATTAAAAGTGATATCTGTTTTAGATCCAATTAACCAATAATTACGTACATTCCACGGATCACCTAAATAAATATGTGTATAATTTATAATTCCATTTAAACTTAAATAAGGCTGGATTCTATAACCAATTTCTGTAAATACTTCATGGGAGTTACCCTCATTGTAAAATCCCCCTTTATTTGCTTGAAAATTAAAAGTAAATAGACTTTGAGGTTTACTAGAGTATTCAATTCCTACAGTATTCCATTTATGTTCACTTAAAGCTTCTAAATAAGAAATTTTTTCTTGAGTAGGATCAAAATCATTTAATAATTTCACAAACAGATGGTTGAAGATGAATTTAAACTTAGAACGATTATTAAAATTAAACTCATAATTAAATTTTCCTAAAATATCAGTTTTCTATTTGGGGGTGGTCTTTGTATAATGGGGTATAACACTATGATTATCTATATCTTAAATTCAAAAGGGGAGTGGGGTTAGTCTTTAGAAATAGTGGTTTTTTTTATTTAGGGGTACTTGTAGGGGGACTTATTAGCTCAAAGTTGATTGAGATTTAATTTTTTTCATGTTTATAATCACCCTTAATATGAACAATTGTCAATGTTGAATTAAACTCATCTTCTGTACAGGATAACAAGAATATTGATAAGATTAATAGATATCTCATTGGTCTTTTGTTACAAAAGGTTTAAGAGCCCAACTAACTAGTATTATAGAAGGTATTATCCAAAATGAGGAAATTAATAAAGAAATTAAGTATTCACGTACACTTGAAGCGGAATACATTTCTAGAACTATTAATAAAAGAACTAAAAAATATAAGACACTAATAATCCTTAGTAGTCGTCTCCATTTTAAAGGTAAATAGCCGAAGAAAAATGTATCTAATAGGTATCTCATACTGTTGTCCAAGCCCAATAAACAAGACCTGCAGTAATAATAGTTACTATAATGACAAAAATAAAACCTGCTAAGTGTGATTCTTTTGTTTCCTTGTTATAGATAAAGTCTTTTAATTTCATACTTACAATCTATCAAGATTCAATAGAAAAGTCAAATGTCAGATGTTAGGGGTTTTTTATTTATGATTTATTTCTTTGAATTAAACCTATTATAGCACCTGAAATTAAAGATGTGCAGCCCAACAAGGTAATCCCAAGTCCAATGTCACTCGTTACATCAAAAAAAATACCTCTAATGCAAGCAACAATCAATCCAATACTAATTAAATATTGTGGATTAAGTTTTAATAGTTTTTTGATAAATTAAATATAATGATATTAAAAATAACCAATCCTAGAAAAGCTATCTCATAAGTATTTAGAGAATTATTTAGATAAAGATGCTCATATAGGAGAAGTGTTTAAGTGTTCAGTAGAAAAAGCTATTGATGTAGTTGAAGGTGTTTTGAGATAGATGGAATTATTTGATGATACAATTAAAATAGAAGATAAAAATCCTTACAAATAAAAAAACCCTCTGCATTAAAGCAAGAGGGTTTAAATAATTTTCATTAAAAAGATTAATTATTCTGGCATTATAACAGAGCTTATTACGTGAATAACTCCATTTGAACCTGCAACATCAGTTGCAATAATTTCACTCATATTTCCTTGAGAATCTTCTAAATAAATTTTTCCATCTTTACTTCTAGCGGTAATAGTTTGACCGTTTAAAGCTGTAAGCTCGACTTTTCCATATCCTGATTTTAGTGCATTAGCAACATCACTTGCCATAAGTTTCCCAGAAACTACGTGATAAGTTAGGATGTTTGATAACGCTTTTACGTTTTCAGGTTTTAATAAATTTCCTAAGGTTCCAGCATCTATTTTAGAAAATGCTTCATTATTTGGAGCAAAGACTGTAAATGGTCCTTCACCACTAAGTGCGCCAACTAAGTCAGCAGCTTTTAAAGCAGTTACAAGAGTTGAAAAGTCTTTATTAGAAACTGCTGCATCAACCACTGTTTGAGCTGAAATAGATATAGTAAATAATAAAGCTGTAATAGTTAAAAATAAATTTTTCATTTATATATATTTTAAATTAGAATCATTTATTCGTAGCCACTTTATTAAAGATTCACTTTATTAAAGATTTAAATTTTTTCATGTTTATAATCACCCTTAATATGAACAATTGTCAATGAGTGAGGTGGTAGGTGGACAACACCATTTTTAAACTTTAGCTCCACCTCTTTGGGAGCCACTTGATTAGGATGCTCAATATTGTTGTAACTATCGGTTGATTCACCGGTGAGGATCTTTGCCTTATATGTGCCATTTAATAGCTTATCTCCCATTGTAACCTTACACTCGAGTTTCTCCGAAGGATGACGGTTTACTAATGAAATAGCCCAGTTTTCACCTTTTTTGTCAACGGTGGCAATAGCATCAATTACAGAAACTGAATCTTTACCATCGGTAAGTTTGCTTCCGTTTATCTCTGCATTGCTGACATATTCTTTAAGTTCATTCGCGTACATCGCCATTGTATGGAAATGAGTACGCTTGACAATTCCTTTAGGATGGACATAAAGAGGTCCGGTCTGGTTCACCAGCGGTGCGATATTCGCCATAGTAATATATTCAGAATGACGGAGGCATGAATTAAGAAATGAGGCGGCAAATAATGCATCTGAGAGATTATAAATTGAAGGATTCAGACTTTTATCCCTGGCTTTTATCAATTTTATTATTTCCGGGTCGTTGTAATCCACTTTTTCAAAACGTTGAAACCCTGGATGATGCCATGAACGTAAGTTCCATTCATCAAACGCAATTTTAATTTGCCCTTTATTAATATGTCCTTCCGTTTCTGCTGTTTGGATTTGATTTATTACCTTTTTAATATAAGATTCTGGTTTCTCAGAAAGCATCATACATGACAAGTAGTTAGGTGTAGAATGTTTTTGCCAGTTTTCAATCCAGTATTGATGTGCCGATATATAATCCAAATATTCTCCTGCTGCTTCAAATAGATATGGGTCTATACGTGAACCACCGTGAATCCCTGAGCAAGTTACCAGAATACTTGAATCCATCTCCTTCATAACTAAACCAGCATCACGTACTTTATGAATATAATCGCGACCTGACCGTTCATTTCCGACACTCCACATCTTGACATTGAGTGGGGTAGGGTGTCCGTTTTTTTTGCGCATGTCGGCGAATTTTCCTTCAGTTGCATTGGAGTATTCAACCCAATTAGTCATTTCTTGAACATCCGCCAAACCATTATGGCAGATATACGGTTCTGCATCCAGTAGTCTGCAAAGCTCAACAAATTCATGGGTTCCAAACGTGTTTGGTTCAATTACTCCCCATCGAATGTCATCTTTGGGTTGACGATTTTCACCCACTCCATTCATCCAATGATAGCCATCAACGAAACATCCTCCTGGCCAACGAATAACGGGTACTTTAAGTTCCTTTAATGCGTTAATGACATCAGTACGAAATCCGTTGTTATCTGATAGTGGAGAGCCAGGATCAAATACACCACCATAAATTTGCTTCCCAAAATGCTCGAGAAACCCCCCAAAAATCATAGGGTTGTAAGGTTTGGCAGTCGCATCTGTGTTAATCGTTACATTTGCCTGGATGGATGTAGGTTGCCGTGTGGTACAGGATAAAACACAACACAGTAGGCTCAAGAGTATTATTATTGAATTTTTCATATTCTAATCTACAACTATCTAAGAAAAATTCAAAAAGGGAGTGGGGTTAGTGGGGTTTTTTGTTTAGTTGCAATAATCTCTTACTAAAATTTGTTTTCGTATTCTTCTATTTTTTTCCAAATATCAATAAGTTCTTTCACTCCTTCTTTTCCAAGTTCTGTATTTGCAAATAAAATTTTTCCAATCTTAGTTTCTGAATTAAAAAACATAAGAGTAGTTACTCCAGGGTCTCCACCTGTATGACCAATTTGCCCTTTTTTTGACATCCCCATAAAAACCCCCATATTGTATTCATCATTATAAGTATTTTGATTCCTACTTAAATGTATGTTGTCATTAAGTTTTGGGTTATAGAGTTCTTTAAAGCTATTACTATTGAGGATTACCCCATTTCCATTGTAGCCAGAAATTAATTCAATAAGATACTTTCCCAAGTTATTTGATGAAGTCATCAATCCACCATCTGGATAATTAACCAATTGATAAAAAGCTAATTCTGTTTCTTTATTTGCATATAGTTTTGAATGATTTGAGAAATTTACTTCACTGAAAAGCCAGCCTGTATCAGACATTTTAAGCGGTTTAAAAATGTGTTCTCTTGTAAATTTATTAAAAGGTTTACCTACAGCATTTTCTAAGACCAAAGCCGCTAATCCTGCACCAATATTTGAATACTCAAACAATATTCCTGGTTCCTTTTTTAGAAAAACATTTTTCTTGTACCATTCTCCCTCTTCACTTAATACCTTCTTTAAAAATTGCTCATACTTCATCATTTCATTAGAAGGAAGGAAATTGCGATTTATATGTTTGTTTTTATTATTCACTTCTTTCAAAACATATCCATTTTTTTCATATCTCGATGGGTCTATTATACTTGAAGTATGTGTTGCTAAATGTCGAATTGTTATAGCAGTATTTGGAAATCTTGGATTTATGACATTAAAAGGTAAATAGTTATTTATGGGGTCATCTAGATTGAGTTTACCCAATTCTTGTGCTTTTAATAGTGCGATGCCTATAAAGGTTTTAGATATTGAAGCAATGTTTTGAATTGTATTTTCTGTATAATCCTTATTTTCAAGTTTATCAGAATAACCGAACCCTTTTGAATACAATATTTTGTCTTGATTTACAATTGCAACTGAAAATCCAATAATATAATTTTTTGAATAGATGTGTAGTAAATCCTTTGTTAGTTGCTCGCCAATCGAATTACTAGTTTGTCCGTAACTTTGGATGTACAAAACATTCAACAATATGACAATAAACTTTTTCATTGGTTAATGGATTTGTCATAATTATTTAATTAGACTTGCGAACTTACAAACATCTAATCAAAATTCAAAAGTGGAGTGGGGATAGTGAGGTTTTTTGTTTATTCATAAAAGGTGTCTTGGTCAACTAAAATAGTTGTCAATTCAACTGAATGATTGTCTGGGTCTTTTGTGTAGATAGACATAAAATAATGGTGGTCTTTGTGTAATGGGGTATAATAGTGAAGTTCTAGGTATCTGAATTAAAAGAAGAAGATATGCCTGTCGTTTAATGCTTTATCACTTTATAGCTTAAATACTCCTGATCTATTTTATCAAATGCTTTTACTATGTAGGTAGCTCTAGATAAATGAGACAAATCGATAGTATTTCCTGATAATTCCATGACCTTATTTCCAAGTATATCATATACTTCTATATTATACTCTTTATCTGAATTAAGAGCTACTTCAGATGTTGTAGGATTAGGGAATAATTTAATTTTATTATGCAATTCAACATTAGTAGATAACAATAAATTATTCATGGTTAATTCAAAAAATAACCACGCTTCTAGGGAAGAGTTTATGTCCATATTACCAAATGCACCAGGCCAATCATGACCACCACCAACAACTTTATATAGCCAAATTTCATTTCCATTGTCAGAGTCATAATGTCTTTCCTTTACAACATAACTTCCATCATTTGAGTTGGGGTTTGGTAAATTTTCAGTTGTGAAAGATGAACAATTATTTAAATTTGACCAATAATCAATTGTTTCAGGAATACTTGGATATGCACCCCATTCGCCTGAACTATTTGGGTCTCCATTATAAATATTTACATCATCATTAGTTCCATGAATTTCAAAAATTGGAATTAGATTTTCAGAATTACAACTATCCATTATATTTTGTAGCATCATACCAGCAACAGAAGTTACAGCTTTGAAAGTTGTAGATGCTTCACAAGCTAGCATATAACACATTTCGCCTCCATTAGACATACCAGTTGCAAATATATTTTCACTACTTAAATCATGTTTTTTTTGCAAATAATTAGCTAGTTGTACTAAAAAATCAACATCATCAACAGTTTCATTTGGATGAAAATCATAGCCTACATTCCAAAATCTATTGCCATAGTCATCTTCAGTTCCTCTTGGATAACATACAGCAAAACCATTTTCATTAGCTATAGTATTCATATTAGAATAATTTTTAATTACCGATGCATCACTTGAATATCCATGCATCACAAAAACTAGTGGAGAATTTTCTTGAAGATTTTCAGGTTCATAATATATGTATTGTCTAGTTTCATTGTTGTGTTCTATTGATGAATACTGTGCATAAATCAAATTAGAATATAGAAAACTTAATGTTATGAATAACAGCTTTTTCATACCTGCAATTTACAATAATTTTAAAAGAATAAGATATGCCTATGATTTAGTATTTTCTTAACTCTAACCACACTCTCCTTTTGAATTTAAGATATAGATAATCATAGTGTTATACCCCATCTTAAAACCCGTATCCTTAATTAAAAAATCGATATTTAAAACAACTTTTTTAATATTAGGAATTTTATCTTTATTCTTTTTGCCATCTTATATATGTTGATAACAGATCATTTTGTTACTGAAAAAATCTAATTAATTTTTTATATCCCCTTGTAGATTTATTTTTTGTTTACCCACCATATCTGCGACTTCTTTCAGCAAAGCCTTGGCATCATAGATGATTCCATCTTTAATGGTGTACTCAACTCCACCTACACGCTCAACTTCACCAGTTGCATCATTTAATTTTACCGCACCTGTCCCATATAAAACTTTCATGTTGGCGAGTGGGTTCTCATCAACAATAATTAAATCTGCCAATAAACCTGGTCGAACTACGCCATATTCGATGGGCTTTTTCTTGGGATAAAATATCTCCTCAGCACCATGCATTGTTGCAGCTCGAATAACCTCTAATGGGTTGAAACCGGCTTCTTGAAGCAATTCTAATTCAAAGATTGTTCCAAAGCCATATAACGAATAAATGAATCCAGAATCTGATCCTACTGTTACTTTACCGCCTCGATTTTTGTACTCGTTCAAAAATTGCATCCACACCTGATAAAACTTTTTCCATGCGATTTCATCATGAGTTGTCCAGTCAAACCAGTAAGCTCCATGACTTCTTCTACTTGGTTCGAAAAAGTCCATTTGGGTCGGTAATGTGTAATCTTTATGCCAATCTGCATTTCGAGCGCTCATAACATCTCGTCCAGCTGAGTATATAGTCATAGTTGGATTTATGAAATAATTCAACTCCAAAAGTTCATCCATAAGCGCATTCCATTTCTCTCCACCCGGTTTAACCATATTCCACTGTCGCGCTACTTGTCCAAAACGGTGTTGCTCGTCATTGTAGTTCATATCTACCGGCCAAGGTTGAATATCACTCGTTTCATACATTGCTTCAAACAAACCATAGAAGTGAGTCATTCCTGTAAGCCCCAGTCGTGCAGCATCCAGAGTATTCATTTGCGCTACACCATTTTGTCCAAGATGTGCGGTACTTCCCATGCCTAGTAACTTGGCTTCATCTAGGAAAGCCCTCATTATTTCTGGTCGATAGGCACCAAGCTTGAGCCCGTCAACCCCTTTCTTATTAGCGTATTGCACCCATTCTTTTGCATCCGCAGGAGTAAGTATTTTACGGTCTTCCCATTCTTTTCCTTGTCCTGGAACATGAAAGGAAATAATTCTAGGAGCTGCAATCTTGTTTTTGCTGCTTCTATCTTTTTCTGATAGTGACCATTCTAAAGGTCCTGTTGGAACACCCCTAACTGTTGTAATGCCATTTGCAAGCCAAAGTTTATATACGTACTCTGCTTCTGGGGCCTTAGTGTTACCACCAGTATGTACATGTAAATCAACAATACCAGGCATCACATATTTGCCTTCAGCATCTATTTCTTTGGTAGCTCCAGTTGGGCGATTATCAGGATTTATTGGAATGTGAGGAAGACCCACTACTTGAATATCTACAATTCTATTCTTTTCAATTACGATATCCACTGGTCCAATTGCAGGACCGCCACTCCCATCAATGAGGGTTGAACCCCGAATTATTAATCGATCAAAAGGTCCTTCTCCAGTTATGCGATCAGGGGCAGGTTTTACTTGAGCAATAACAACTGTTGTACTTACTATAAAAAACACAACAAGAGAAAATATTATATAATTTTTTATTTGCCAAGATTGGGTACAAATCATATATTGAAGTTCATTTTTCATTTTTGTTAATTTAAATTCATTTTTATGAAGATAAATAAATTATTAATATTTGTATGGTATTTGTATGGTATTTGTATGGTATTTCTATGGTATTTGTACGGCCAGCATTACTATAAAGCTGAAAAAATCCAAATAGTATTTTAATAACCCAACTTATCTTCTTATATAATATCGGTTTTTTATTTGGGGGTGGTCTTTGTATAATGGGGTATAATAGTAAGGTTCTGGGTATCTGAATTAAAAGAAGATATGCCTATGGTTTACATTATCGGCGCGAGTTTAATTTCAATTCTTTCGCCAACATTGGTTTCAATGTGTATGGAAAAAATATCTCCTTCAGAGCGCTGATAACTGAGACTGCGATGAGCGCCATCACTAACTCCTTTGAAGGCTAAATATCTATCTCCCACTTCAGTTAATTCAAATTTATGAATTCGAGAATAAGTTGCACTTATATTTTCTGGTTCTAGCGAGTTGTTAAAGATTTGTAGATTTAATTCTAGACTGCCATTAATTTCACTTATATGAATGATTTCAACAAATCTTGTGTCTGATTCTTTTGTAGAGCGAACTAAAGCAGTAATAGTCCCAGAGCGAGGAGGCAACCATGTTTGTTCTAAGATTCCTCCATCATGTGAACCCTCTCTTTGACCGGTTAACCACTCCAGTTGATATACTGATGTCGTAGAACTTTCCTCTCCACTAACGACTGCAGGAAACTTAAGTAAAGTACTGTTTTCTTCAATTCTTGATGTAGAGTAGTCACAAGCAAAAACAAACGGAATAAACACTAAAAGAAATAACAGCTTTTTCATACCTACAATTTACAATAATTTTAAAAGAAGAAGATATGTTTATGGTTTACCCCTAACATCTGATATTTGGCTTTTCTTTTGAATCTTGATAGATTGTAGATATGAAGAGATTTGTCTTATTATTCTTAGCGCTTCAATTAATCTTGATTCCTCTAAATTCTCAAGAAGTTACTCAAGAAGAATATAAGCGCGCAGTTAGTTTTATGTATGACAATTACAACAATAAAACCGTTTTTAATCTCAAAACGAAGGTTAATTGGTTTAAAGATGTCACAGGACTTTGGTTTATTGACTATAGCAAAGATAAGAAAACGTATAAATTAGTTGATTTTAAAAATAATAAAGTAGTCGATTTATTTAATCATAATAAAATGGCAAGTGCCTTAACTGAAATTTCAGAAAAATTGATAAAAGAAAATCAGTTATCCTTATCTAATGTTGAAAAAAGGGGGAAAGGAAATCTAGAATTTAGGTTCGAAGACAAATCTTATGTTTTAAATCTAAAATCCTATCAACTTACATTACAAGAAGAAAAACCAAAAGAAGAACAAAATTTATTTGAAGCAAAATCTCCTGATGGAAAATGGATTGCATATACCAAAGACTATAATCTTTTTATTAAATCAATTGAATCAAATAAAGAATTTCAATTAAGCACTGAAGGTGAAAGAGGTTACGAATATGCCACTTGGTATGGTTGGTACGATAAAATGGAAGGTGAAAATGGTGAAAGACCTAAACGTTTTTTTGTGAATTGGTCAGAGGATTCAAATTGGATAACAACTAATATTATTGATACAAGAAATGCAGAAAAAATGTATATGCTAGATCATAGTATTGACTCCCTTTATAAACCAAAATTATTGTCCTATTATCGCGGTTCTCCAGGAGATACAACTATGGTAATGGTAACGCCAGTTTTTTATAATGTTGAAACCAAAAAAGAAGTCAAAACAAGTTTACCAATGGGAACACACGTAAACTCAGTTTCCATTGAAGTGATGAAACAACCTGGAGAGTTATTGGCAGAGTATTCGGAAAGAGGTTACAAAAAAGAGGTTTTGAAACACATAAATCTCAATAATGGAAAAGAGCAAATACTTATTGAAGAAACAAGTGAAACCAATATTGATAATTTTTGGTTTCGTCAATTACAAGAAAAACAAAAGGTTATTTTTCTGTCTGAACGAAGTGGTTGGAGACAACTCTATATGGTCGATTTAAAAACCAACAAAACATCAGCCATCACTACTGGAAATTATTACATTAATTCGGTTGTACATACTGATGAAGATAAAGAAGAAATCTATTTTATTGCATCAGGAAAACAGCCTAATAGTAATCCTTATTATCAAAAACTATACAGAGTTAACTTTGAAGGTGAAGTAACTTTATTAACACCGGAAAACACTCATCATGCCATTGATTTTTCAGAAGATGGAAAGTATTTTGTAGATAATTATTCAACCATAAATATTTCAACAAGAACTGTATTAAGAAGTTCACGGAATGGAAAAATTTTAACAAAATTAACAACAGCTGATGTTTCTGATGCACAATCCAAAGGATGGCAATCACCAGAAATTTTTCAACTTACAGCAAAAGATAAAAAAACTACTATTTATGGTGCTTTGTGGAAACCAACAAATTTTGATTCAAGTAAATCTTACCCAATAATTGATGCAAGTTATACTGGGCCGCATACTCAAGTGTTTCCAAAATCATTTGATCGCTGTTTTAGCAATCAATCCCTAGCAGAATTTGGATTCATTGTTATGAGTATTGATGGTCTAGGCACATCCGGACGCTCAAAAGAATTTCATGATCATTCTTATAAAAATATGGGAAATAATTTAGAAGATCATGTGTTAGCTATTAAACATTTAGGGCAAAAATATTCATGGATAAATGCTGACAAAGTTGGGGTATTTGGTCATTCGGCTGGAGGCTATGATACAGGGAGAGCTATGCTAGCCTTTTCAGATGTTTATAAAGTTGGAGTGGCAAGTTCAGGAGATCATGACTTTAGAATGGAAAAAGCTTGGTGGCCAGAAATGTATCAAGGTTGGCCAGTTGATGATACGTATAAAGAGGTGTCAAATATTACAAATGCGGAAAATTTAAAAGGGAAACTTTTATTAGTTCACGGTGGTATTGATGATAATGTAAATCCATCTGCAACTTTTAAATTAGCACACGCTTTGATCAATGCAGACAAAGAGTTTGATTTGCTAATTTTCCCAAGTCAGAGACATGGTTATGTTGGTAAAGCACGAAATTATTTTATTAAAAAGCGTTGGAATTATTTTGTTGAACATCTCCTAAATGCGAAACCTATTTGGGATTTTAACTGGGAATAAAAATAAAACATAGGCATATCTTCTTTTAATTCAGCAACTTCTAATCCTCGTAAGTAGGTTAAAATAACATTATAATCCGAATGTTTTTTTATCTATTTTAGTATATATAAAACTTAACCATAAATTAAAATCTTAACCATAAATTAAAATGAAAAAAATCCTTATACTTTCTATATTAATACTAATTACAATTAGTTGTCAAAACCCAACTCAAGACGAAAATCCAATCAAAAAATTTCAAAATAATTTAGTAGAGAAAGGCATCACGGGCTCAAACGTAACACAGGTATTTAAGGATGGAAAAATTATTTATAGTAATATTGCTAATTCAGGTGCTTTAGGCGATAAAGATATTGATGAAAATACGATATTTCCAATATGGTCTATGTCTAAAACTGTAACCACAGTTGCAATGATGATTTTATTAGATGAAGGCAAATATAATCTGAATGATAATGTAGCTGATTACCTGCCAGAATATGAAAACATTAATTGTAAGGGGCCTGATGGAATTTACCCTTGTGAGAATGAATTAAAAATAATTCATTTATTGACTCATAGATCAGGTTATACTTATTATGCAAATAATGGAGCTAATTGGGTTTCAGCTTTACATACTGATTTGTACCCTGCAATTACAAATCCAGTCAGATTTAATAATCTTGATGATTATTCTAAAGCAGTTTCTGAAATTCCTTTAGATTTTGAACCTGGATCGATGTATACGTATGGTATTAATCACGCAATTTTAGGTAGATTAATTGAGGTTATTACGAATAAGAGTTTTTATTCTTATTTAAAAGAAAATATTTTTGATAAATTAGAAATGAATGATACTAAATTTCATTTAACAGCTGCTGATAGAAAAAGATTTCAGCCATTAAGAGTAAATATAAAGCCTAATACTGCTTTTAATAATTCTGACTTCCATTTGGATGGTTACACGTCTGCTTTGGATGGATATACATATGATGAAAATAATAAAGCACATTTTGGAGGTGAAGGTTTAGTTTCAACTATGTCAGATTTCTCAAAATTTTGTGAAATGCTTGTTAATGGTGGTGTATATAATAATGAAAGAATTGTTTCTGAAGAAGGAATCAAGACAATGACTTCAAAATATTCCAATGGATATCCAGATCCAAGTGAACCAAATGTTTTTCCACTAGAAGGATACTCATATGGATTTACTTTTAGTGTACTTGAAGATAGTGATGCTAGGGCATCCGGTGCTCCCAATGGAATATACGGTTGGTCAGGATACCATAATACCTGGTTTTGGATTGATCCTACAAATAAATTATACGCTTTATTTATGTCAAATTCAATAGAACCTGATTTTAGTATTCTAAAAGATTTTGAATTAGCAACTTATAAGTTTATTAATTAACTAAAATTTTATAAAAAGAAAAGCCAAATGTCAAAAGAGGAGTGGGGTTAGTCCTTAGAAATAGTGGGTTTTTTGTTTAATGTTTTATTTTAGATTCTTAATATTCAAAGCTTTCTGCTTTATCCAACGAATCGAAATATCAACTGGTGCTGTGGTATTGGCAAAAGCAGTGTTGTGTCCTAATGTTGAGAATAGCTTATATTCGAAAGGTTTACCTT
>Ga0209709_10001099_pt1 | contig 25251 bp, 19 predicted proteins | sample ArcticOcean_MG_C_2_FD_187435 | JGI IMG/M metagenome (GOLD analysis project Ga0209709, IMG submission 187435) | Marine microbial communities from western Arctic Ocean - ArcticOcean_MG_CB4_136 (SPAdes) (version 2) | ecosystem: Environmental > Aquatic > Marine > Oceanic | place: Arctic Ocean...
CTTCATACATACCATACAATACTCTCCTGTGTACAGGTTTTAGTCCATCACGGGCATCAGGTAGTGCTCTGCCAATAATAACCGACATTGCATAATTGATGTATGAGTTTTTCATTTCCTCGTTCAATGGTCGATTCAATAAATTACCACTTGCCTTACCGGCATCTTCTTCTTCTTCATTTTCAATTTCGTCAGATGTCAAGATTGGTCACCTCCTTTGCGTAGCGTTCGATAAAGGCTCTTCTGTCAGGAACATCTTCTCCCATCAATATCTCAAACATTCGGTCTGATTCTTCTGCATCCTTGACTGTGACCCTCAACATTGTACGAGTTTCAGGGTCCATTGTTGTGGTCCACAACTGTTCAGGGTTCATCTCACCCAGACCTTTGTATCGTTGAATTCCGATTTTTGCATTCGGATTATCTCCCCTCAATTCATCCATGATAATGTCACGTTCTTCATCAGAGAACGCATAACGGCTAACTCTACCTTTGGATAATTGGAACAATGGTGGTTGTGCAATATACACGTGCCCCTCCATAATGGCCGGGCGCATGAATCTCCAAAGGAATGTAAGCATAAGTGTACGAATATGTGCACCGTCGATATCTGCGTCCGTCATTATGATAATCTTAGAATAACGAAGTTTTGATGTATCGAAGGACCCTTCATCTTCGGGATTATTTCCAACACCTGCTCCCAATGCACGAATCATAGTCTGAATTTCTTGATTTTGGAATACCTTGACCAGATTGTGCATTTGGCGTTCGACATTCAAGATTTTACCTCGCAGAGGCAAAATTGCTTGAATCCTACGATCTCTGCCAGTCTTAGCTGAACCGCCTGCAGAGTCACCTTCAACAAGATAAACTTCACATTCACTAGGGTCTCTTGATTGGCAATCTGCGAGTTTACCAGGTAGGCCGCCCCCTTCAAGAACTCCTTTTCTCCTGGTTAATTCGCGGGCTTTCTGGGCTGCCTTTCGAGCTTTAGAGGCCAGTAGCGCTTTTTCAATTATGGTTTTAGCAACCGATGGGTTTTCTTCGAAGAATTCGCCTAACTTCTCGTAAACGACGGTTTGAACGATTCCAGTTACTTCGCTGCTAACCAATTTATCTTTGGTCTGGGATGAAAATGACGGGTCCGGGTGCTTGACGCTGACTATCGCTGCCAGACCTTCACGTACATCGTCTCCAGAAAGCGCTTCACCTTTCAGTAGATTTCTTTTCTTGGCATAAGAATTCAAGCAACTGGTCAAAGCGGTTCGAAGACCGGACATGTGAGTCCCTCCGTCTTTGTTACGGATGATATTGGTATAACATCGAATAGATTCACTAAAGGCGTTTGACCACTGTAATGCAAGGTCGACTGTGACGGGTCCCTTTTCAATTTCTTTTTCCCCGGTGATTTGAATTACTTCTGAGTGGAGTATGTCCCTCCCTGAATTTAACTGGGATACATACTCGCTAAGTCCTCCTTCGTAATGGTGGGTGCTAACATGAATATCTTCGCTCCGATTATCTGTAATGACAATCTTTAATCCAGCATTAAGGAACGCTGTCTCCTTGAGTCTAGTGTCTACTTGTTCAAACTCGAATTCGGTAATATGTGTGAAAATTCCCAAATCCGGTTTGAATACAATTAGAGTACCTGTATCTTCGCAGGTTCCAATTTCAGCGAGTGGGGCCATTGGGACTCCTGCTTCGTATCTCTGGTGATACACAACTCCCTTGCGGTGAATTGTGACCTCCATCCATTCCGATACCGCATTAACGGCAGATACTCCGACGCCGTGCAAACCACCAGATACTTTGTACGAACTATTGTCGAACTTTCCACCAGCGTGCAGTTTTGTCATGATGACTTCCGTTGCTGAAATCCCGAACTCTTCGTGTATATCTACTGGAATTCCACGTCCGTAATCCCTTACGCTAAGTGAACCATCTGAGTTCAAACTCACATCGACCACATCGGTGTGCCCTGCTAAATGCTCGTCCACGGAATTGTCAACGACTTCCCATATGCAATGGTGGAGAGCCGAACCATCGTGAGGATCCCCTAGGTACATCCCCGGTCTTTTTCGGACGGCCTCTAGGCCCTCTAGCACCTGTATGCTCTGTGCACTGTACTCATCTGACATCGGCTCACCTCGTATCTCCATTTCCGTGTTAGATTAAACCTTGTTTTTATTACAATAATAACGCCGGATTTTGTCGTATTTTAGCGATTGGTAATCCATTAAGAAAAACTCGGGAAAAAACGCTTCAGTCTGGCGATTGACAAGGTTACCTCTGCACTCATTTGTTAGGGTACCTAAGGGGGTATATGAACATACTCAAAAAGCACTCAGAAATGTAGCCTTTTTTCGAAATAAAAAGTGCCCCAATAATGTCAAAAATAGCAATAATTGCAATATTTGACCCCATAATAATAATCGCAACCGTTAATGAAGAAGGTAAGGTCGCCGACAGCATGGCTGACCCGAAAGTATGCGTTGCTCTTGATGGCACAACCGTCGAAGAGATGACCGATGAAGCTGCCCGTGCTAATTTAGCAGGCGCTGATATGGTAGAGGTTAGATTTGACAGATTGTACCTGCTCAAACCAGATCCGACAATCGGCGATGAAGAAGAAGGCGAAAAGGTTGAGTTGCCATCAGAGAATGAATGGGACACAGCAGAGACGTCAGCAGTTGACGTAGATGCCGCAATCGCTTCGTTGAAGGAAGGCATACCATTGCCTGTAGTTTTCACAGTCCGACCTGTATCAGAAGGTGGATTCTTCCCCGGTATAGAATCCGAGCGCATTGAAATATTATCGAAGGGAATTGCCTCAAAGGTTTCATGGATAGATTTAGAACTTTCAATAGAGGACTCAGACAGGAAGAAATTACAAAAAGCAGCAGCAAAGAATGGATGCAAAGTTGTTGCTTCAAAGCACGACATAAATGGAGTGCCAGATGCAAAATCAATAGTTAGCGTAATTAGAGAAAATCAAGATGCAGGAGATGTTGTCAAATTCTGTGGAACAGCCCACACTCATGGAGATGCACTACAGATTGTTGAGGCTGCTACCGAACTTACAGGTGAAGGCCTAAGTCACAGTCTAATGGCGATAAACAGCGGTGGAGACTGGGCAAGAATTCACGCCCCTATGCTGGACCAGAGCCTTGTATATGCAACTATGAGAAATGAATTCCGTATTTCCGACAAGGGCTTAATCAATATCCGTGACCTTCGTGATGCTTGGACATTGCTAGAATACTGATTTACTCAGGGGGTTTTTGTTCCAAAGAAGGAACTAACCCGTGTCCTACTTGCTGGTTTTCAGTAGTAAGACTCAAACCAGCACCCATGTAACGCTTATTCATAATTAGAGGGGCAACTAAAGTTGCCATCATCAAACCACAACACACAAGCGAGACGGTCCAATTTGGCAAAATTGTCGAACGCTCCTCGGAAACTACCGATACATAAGCGGCTATTGTGGTCTCAGGTAATGCATCATCTCGATGTGAATTATTTGTATTATCGATTACGATATTGAAATATTGCTTCGACTCCCCTCCAAATAAACCGCTACTGATCTCGGGGCCATCGAGCGATAGTGCAAATGACACTTCCGTCACATCCTCATATTGATGTGAATCTCGGAATGTATGCCACCCTGCGACATTGAAACTACGCCATTCAGGAGGTATCTCGCTCAAATCTTCCGAACCGGCATCACCACCACCACCCCAGGACCCCCAAGCGCCATGAGACATATCGTATGATGCAGTATACCGGTCATATTGTGAATTGGTCATAAGATATACATCAGCGGAAGGGTCATACGAATTGTTCGTAGTTTCTATCGTCACGCAAATTGTAGTTCTTCTTTCGTGGTCAAGGTTGACCCTGAGAGTGCCAACCGCGTCTTCACCAACAAGCATAATAGTTTGGAAGTCATCTCTTAGTAGACCTAAACTGTTCCCTGGCTCCCAGGTCATCCATGTTTCCTCGGGACCATCATATTCCACCGAGTCGGTAGGTGGCTCGTCGTTTTGTCGATTATTCCTCCGCCCTTCATCGTAGTACTCACTATCGTAGTTGAACACGGTAGGTATCTTTGCCAAGCGCTCGACCGTTCGGTTCCAATTTGGAACCCCAATATCCCCACCATCACAACTTGAGGCGGCTGTAACTTGCACAACTGGCGATAATTCAGCAGGGGTAAGCATTGGTAGAGTCATGACAATTAGTACTACAATCACTAGCCTCGAACCCAATTTCACACCCCCCTATGGGGGGTGAGTCTGATGTAGGGGGTTAATCGGTTTTCCCTTCACTTTCTTCTTCGTAAAGGCCGGATATAACCAGATGAATCGCTTCGACGTTCATCTTTAGAAAGAATCCCTGGCGCAGGTGGAGGCGTATGTTGATCCATTCCCAAGACGCCGCCGTAAGATTGAACCTCTTCGACTTCGTATGCTGCCGCAGCTTGTTCTGCTTCCTCTTCAAGTTCGGTTGGACTCCTCATTACAGCCCACCCAAGAATTAGGACAGCGATAATCAAACCTATAACTACCATCGATTCTCCACTTGCATCTACCAACCAGTCTTGCCAATCTTGCATTGAAAAGTCAGAAAGACTTGGTTCTGCAGATTTCTCGTTCAAGATTGTGACTTCTAAGTCCTTTTGAACGCAAACTCCCATTCCATCACAAACAGATACTCTGACCGTACTTAATCCCGCTTCGTCCCAACTAGTGGCGACACGAATGCCATCTGCACCTGAAGGTGTAACCCAGTCATCTGCAGTATCGCCGTTTCCATCACTGTCAAAATCAATATCAGATTCCCATAGAACAACAATGCTCGAAGAAATTTTCTCGTCCCTGTCTGCATGATAGCCGTCGTTGACATCCAGATCTCTCCAAACGACATAATCCGCAATCGATTCACCATCAGTAATATTTGCATCTAATACAATGGACTCCCCTGCATAGATAGTTTCGACAATATTGAATTCACCTATTACTGGAGGCGCATTTACTACAACTGTGTACGAAGCCCTAGTAACATCTCCAGTCAGGTATGAATCCCTTACAGTTAGCGATACCTTGTAAATTCCAGATCGTTCATATGAGTGCCAAGGCATTGGTTCATGCGAGATAGGTGTTGCATCGCCAAAGTCCCAAGAATACTCCACAATACCATTCCATTCCGAATGATTTGACTCAAGGGGTACTGACCGGCCATCAAACCTACGATCACCATCTCTGGTGCCAAAGGAATCGAAGTATAGCATCTGATTAGGCGTAGTTACCACATTTCCATCATCGTCGAATGTATGCGAAAAGGCGGTAGGAAGAGCACCATCAGCCATCGGTGTTGAAGAAGTAATCAAATCTCCATTATACCAAGCATCGACAATAATAACTGAGATAATCGGTTTTGGATTTTGTATTCTTATAGAAAGGACACGTTCTCCACTTGACATCCCATCCCCGTCGGTTACAACAAGTATGACCTTATGTTCACCAGGAGTTGAGAAATTATGTGTGAAAAGAGATTCTTCTGAAACTGTACCATCAGAGAAGTTCCAAGAGAAAACCAAATCGCTTGAGTCGCCAGCCATGCCATCGGGGTCGTAACTAGATTGACCATTGAATGTGTATGGAACTTCTACCTTGCCATCCGCAATCCGGAAATCGATAATAGGGCTACCGGGTGAGCCTGAATCACGTACTGTAAATTGAGACACCGGTAATTGATTCATTACCTGGACCATGATTTGAGTACTAGCGGTTACACCATCATTGTCAGTAACTGTCAAGTTGACATATTTCACACCAGGAGTAGACCAAGCGACCATTGGATTTTGCCCAGTGGACATCATATCGACAAACAAATCGGTTCTATCGACAATTCCGCCATCTAAATTTACTCCCTCGGCAAATTCCCATGTCCACCCAACAATCTCGCCATCGACATCTTCGAATACATTTGGCATCAAAGTTGAGGTTAATGTATCTGTGATTATCAAATCACTAAATATCTGACCTGGTACACGATTGTTGACTATTATTTCTATTATTTTAGAAGCCGAATTCACACCATCGTTTACTGTTAAAGTCAAATTATAAACCGTGACTGCGGTTAGTCCATCCGCCCATAGATGATAGGCCTGTGTAACACCATTTCCGCTTTCAAAATCACCGTCACCCCAATCCCAAGTGAATTGCAGATTACTGTTCGGTACGTTGTCGGTTGTCATATCAGCACTAAATTGAATTATTTGCCCAGTCAGTATTGTCAAATTGTCAACAATAGTTTGGCCGTTGACAGATATAATTGGGTTTGGGTCGGTAATATCTGTGACATTTATCGACTTGATGTCAGATTGTGACCATGTGCCACCCTGATCTAGAACTCTAAGTGACACATTGTATTGCCCAACATCGCGATATGGCCTAACTGGGCTCTTCAAAGAAGAAGTATTACCATCATCGAAATCCCAAGCATATGCAATCGGGTCATCTAGATATGGAAGAGTATTGTTGGCTAAAGATAGACCCCAAGCATCAAACCCATTACCTACGAATTGTACATTGTCCCAAGTTTGGACATCTGTTGGAGCCAGACTCGAATTGGCTGCTGGGCGCATATTATCCAAAAATTGTGCCCCGGTTTGAGTTGTATCTACTACATCTCCAAGCATATCTTTCATCGTCAGATGGAAGGAATGAACCTCACTGGTTTTAGCAGTATACCAAAATTTGGTAGATACATCGACACCACCACCGGCTTGAACTCTTGTTTCCATTGTATCCAATACTATGCCGGAAGCATTTCTTACCTCAATCTCTACATCTAAATCCTCAAAGAACGCATTTGAAAGTACTTTAAATTCGATTTCCGCAGTATCTATCATCGAGTCACCATCTCTATCAGCTAGAACTGTAGAATTGAGGCTAAGCGTTGCTGGTGAAGTTATTCTTGCTGCTTCGACATCAATTACACCTTGAGGATAGGAACTGCCGCAAGAGGTATAATCGCAATCACCCTTGATGGATGCATACCATGTAATAGCCCATATCTCATCAGTAAGATTTCCAAATCCTGGAACTAAAGCAGTTCCAACTGCACCATTGAAGTTAATATCGGCACGAGTGTAGAGACCGTCTACAGCAGCACGACTCATTATTACTCCATCCATTCCAGGAACATCGCCGGTAAATCTCATTGTCAAAGGCGCAGGGGCTGCAGAACCGGGTGTGAATTTGAATACTTGGACTCCCCAACCTTCAAGCGCATTCCCCATAGAAGACCAGGGTCCAAGCCAGTCATTGTTAGTATCTGCAGGTTGAATTCTACAGAAATCGCTAGACCCACATGCAGGAGTAAGGTATAGATTTGACATTCCATAGATACCCTGATCGCTGTCTAGTGTTGCTGCGATAGTGAAATTAGTGTAAATATCAATGAAATTGCGACCGATGACACCAGGGGTTGCCCCTACTGGATTTCTAGCCAAGTCTTCTATTCCAGCTGCACCTGTTGAAGAATCCTGGGCAAGTTTACGAATCGCAGGCCCTCCTCCAAGGTGATCTGCAAGATAGAGTAAGAAAATGAATCCACCACCATAGTCTGCAATTCTTTGGTTCCACCATCTAACAGAATGGTGACTTGCTGTAGTCCATGCATTAACATGGCCATACAGAGTCGATGAACCTCCAAAACAAAGGAATGCAGCCATATCTGCCGCTCCTTCATCAACCCATAGGTTCTCATATGGATCTAGGGCATTGTGGAGTAAATGTTGTAATTCATGCGCTAGAATAACCTTAGACCAGGTAAGAGGGGCATCATCGATGTCGATAAATATCGCTTCACGTGAAGCAGACATCCCAGGTGAAAAATATCCACCAACACCGTATGCTCCATCGATTGCGTAAATCACAATTTCAATCTGACAATTGTTATCTACGTCCGGGGCGGAAATACCTCTTCCATCAAAGTAATCTTTACCAAAATAAGTGATTAGAGTAGGGTAAACTGTAGAATCCCAAGTACTTGCCCAATTGTTCAATACTGTCGAAGAAAGAGTACGTCCATCCTCAACCATGAAAGCCGCTGTGGATGTCGTTTTCTCAATGGTTACATCGATAGAACCTCCCGATGTAGGCACGGTGGCACTATCCCCCTCACTGTAAGGAGTACAAGCTCTACCGCTGGTCTTGGACTGCGGGGATGTCGCTATATCTACACCCGGCAATCCTTCAGCAACCCATGCTTGTTTCATTAGTCTAGTCGCACTGTATAGCATATCATCGCTACCCTCAATCATGTAAGGGCGGGCATCTGTTGAAACAAAATTGTCTAAATCACCAAAGATAGGTGTGAACTCGTTAGTCCCATCAATCGTCTCTTCGGGTGGGTCTGCAGACACCATTGGTGTCAAGGAAGATAGAAGGAAAACAAGCAAAATTGTGTATGCACGAGTAGAGCGTCGTTCGGACATTTATCACACCTCCAATGAAACGCAGTACTGCATCACAAATAGCCGAGTTCAGATGAGGTATTTAATAGTCAGCGAATGTGGCATCATCAATGCGAATAGAAGTTGCCGTAATTCTGGCCCTTCTTGTCATCTCTCCTGCACTATCATTTGCAGGAGGTGAAGAAGGCCAAGAGACACCTGCTGGTTGCCAACTTTCTTTCGATGGTGTACTAGCGAATGAATCCGTACAGTTCCAAACATCACTAGGTCCTAGATTGCCAGGGTCTAGTGCGAGTTCAGCACTTCGTGAGTCGATAAAAGAGAACCTCACTGGCTGGCAAATAACTGAAAAGACACACCATGTAAACGGCATGGTGCTCACCAATTTATTCGCCACATGGAATCCAGGGTCTGGTTCAACTGTAATATTTGCCGCACACTACGATACCCGTCACAAAGCGGAGCACGATTGGAATCAAAGCAGACAAGATGACCCGATTTTGGGTGCAAATGATGGAGCGAGCGGAGTTGCTGTATTAGTTGAATTGGCAAGACATATTCCTGCAATGAATCTATCACATGAGGTCACTCTATTCTTCACAGATGGGGAAGACCAAGGCGATACATTTGACACGATGTTATTGGGAGCCAAAGCATGGGCTGATAATCTGACCACAGAAGAAATAGATTCGATTGAATCATTTGTTTTAATCGATATGGTTGGTGATTCAGATCTAACTTTAAGAAAAACATCTCCTGGAAACTCAGAGTTATGGAATAGAACAACTGATACAATATTATTACTTGACGAGGTATGTGAATTAGGTGATTCTTCTTATTTTGATTTTGATGGTTATGACTCGATATACGATGACCACGTACCTGCTCATCAACTAGGAATCCCTGCCATCGACATAATTGATGCAAGATATGGTGAAAATGCCACATATTTAGGTGGGCATTGGCACACCCATAACGATACTGCTGACAAAATTAGTTCTGAGTCCCTGCAAAAAGTAGGCCAGATTCTAGAATCTGGTTTGCTAACCGGGGCTTGGTTAGATGTTAGAATATTAGAAGGGAATGAAGAAAACAAGACTGAGCCATTGGATAACAATCCATCCAATGAAGAAGACAACAATAACGACCAAGATAGAGATGACATGGCCATAGGGGTCATGCTAATGGGATGCATTCTCCTAGTTTGGGGCAACTTGGCATGGCTAGTATTCGCGGATAAGAGAGGGGAGGGGTGAAATCCGCGCACGACCTCCGCTATCACAACCGGGGGCCTCTAAATTAGCGATGATAAAGTGAATCGGCTTGCAGCATTGCGCCAAAGAGTGCAATCGAAGTTGGTTAAGTCGCGAATTGATACTCGAAGAAGAGAAAAGAAGGCTATAGAAGAAATCGTAGTTCAAGCACCAGCACAAGAAGAAATTAGTTTCCTCGAATACGAGGATGAAACTCTATCCGATGGCGACCGTAGAAGAAAAATCGCTTCTGCTCTAGTGATGATAGGTGCTTTGATGGGGATTTTATCTGGAACATTAATTCTACAAGGTAACCCCTCGGGATTACTCAATTCATCAATTTTCAAATCAAATGATGCATTGAACATTCACGGAGAGATATTAGATCAAGATGGATATCCTGTAGAAGGGGTAAATATCGAGTTAGTAGATCCTGAATCTGAATCTGTAATTAAAAGTAATTTAACCGATGAAAATGGACGCTATACAATAAATGAGGTTTCTGTAAAGGAATATCAATTGCATGTATCAAAAGAAGGATATGAAAAGGTAATTTTGATTTTCAAACCAGAACCTATTGGAATTTCAGTTATTACTATGGTTGAGGGTGACGGTGAAAGAACGAAGGATGAACGTTCTCAAACTGAGGGTTGGTCAATGGAAAATGCTGTAGCTTTAGCCACAGCAGAGGGTTTATTCACAATTGGTTGTGCCTTGGTAGGCGTCCATGCGTCTTTTGAGATTAAGCGTAAGAAGCGCTATCGCAGGACACAAGCCTTTTGCTGGGTCGGATTATTCAGCAGGGGATTAATCATATTCGGACCTGCTCTAATTCTACTCAGCATGGCCCTTCTAATGTTAAACAAGGATGATTTTGAAGACCAATCTGAGTTGGAGGAATTTTGACAATGTACCTCATTACCATCGAAGGTGGCGATGGCTCAGGGAAGGGCGAAGCCGTCCGGATTCTAGGAGCATTAGCTAAACGTTTAGCATTTCCAAAAGTGCACATAACACATGAACCTAGAAGGCATAGTGAATTGGGTAAACTTGCACTCAAGGCTGTAAGTAAGGGTGGGCATACTCCTCTGCAAGAAGCAGGGCTATTTGCAGCCGATAGAGTAGACCATTCCCATACTTGGATACGTCCAAGATTACTGAACGGTGACTTGGTAATTTCAGATCGTAATATCCATTCCAGTTTGGTTTACCAAGGAGTAGTAGGTGAATTGGGCCTGGAACAAGTTGCCAGAATGAATGCTGCTGCAATGATTCCCGATTTAGTAATCTGGATTGATTGTGACCCTGCAAAAGCGATGAAGAGAATTAATTCAGGTACATTGAGAATGGCGGGTCAAAAGCATGAATATTTTGAAACTACAGAAATTCAAACAAAAATACGTGCTGGATTCAAGGGAATATTATCAGGGGAAATAGAAACCCCCGCTCCATTCAATCGTTCTCTAGTCATTGGCCCAGTACTAAACGAAGGCGGATTGGATGAGTTAGAGAAACAACTTTCGCAAGCTCTCAGTTCATTCTTTAATCGTCGCCCTGACCCTTTAAATGTCAATCGTGATGAAGTGGACAGGCATCTATTGAAGAGCCTTACAACCGGTGTTCAAACTCAACAAAGGCTACCAGGTGCACCATCTAAGCATATTTCATTACTAGAGGATTGGCTAGATGGAAAATCGCCGGCCCAGTGGATGAAATTGGCAGAAGATGAATGGGACGAGAAAAAAGCCCGAGCATCAGATGTTCCAAGTCGACCAATTGCACATTCATCTTGGGCTATTCTCGGAACATTATCACTTACCGACACTACCGATGTCCCTAGCCTACATGGTCAATTAGGGCCGGTTAGGTCAGTTACAAAGAGACATACTCAAAGGCTAGTTAAGTGGTTAGAGAAGGAGCGCTGGATACACCGCCAACAAAGCCATGTTCCTTTTGCTGAAGCACAAATGTTCAAATTGCGAAAAAGCCGTCTTGGCTACGGGAGGCTTTGTCTGGCAATGTGGCCACTCAGAACAAACCTAGCTAGTTGGCGCAGATCTAATCCTGATGGAATATGGGAAGATTCCTTAAGGGAAATTATACTATCCACTGAAGAGAGAAAAATCCCATTACAGACCCGTACAGCCGTCAAAAATATTATCGAAAGACTACGTTTAATCTCTAGTGGGCATGCTGAGTGCCCGGTCCCTCAGAATGAAGAAGAACTGCTGATTTGGTGGTCGATTAAGCCGCCAGAGTAATCACTCTTCTTCTGAACTAATTGTCAATGAAAAGCGACTTCCAGACGGAAGCATGACTTTAGATGGGTCTTTCGAAAAAAATGCAGGTCTCGCTGAAAGCGAAGCGCCCAGGAATGCTCCGATGAAAATTCCAAATGGAGTACCGGTTATCAGGCGCATTATTGCAGTCGACTCGTAAGAAGTTAGCATTTGTGAGAATCCATCCAAAGCCATTGGTAATACAAAAATTCCCGCGATTGCGACCATTGCAATTGTTCTCCGATTGTTCACATAGACACTCGCCATATATCGATCAGGGAATAATGACAGGAATGTATCTCTTAGTGTCCATCTGTTCAGGCCTCTTCTCGAGAACAAGAATCCACCGATTGCTAGACCTAAAAATATCCCTATATCTCTGACACACATTGGCATTTGATTTCCATTTACTTCCCAAGAACGGTCAGCTTTATTGTGACAATTTAAATCTCCAAATCCATAGATAAATGCCGCATACGGGTCCAATTCACCCCATGCAAATAAGCCATATTCACTTTGGTTATGTCCAACTTTCCCCGAATTAGAGTTCTGGGTATTGCCCCATGAATCTTCAGAATAATAATCAAACGTATTAGCTCGCCCTGATAGTTCAGGAACACTATCTGCTGGCAAATATGCAGGTACTAAAAAAAATGAAATCAAAATAAAAGTGGAGACTCCTCCAACCCAATTTCCAACTTTGCGCTCGCGGTTGCGATTGTCTAATCCGTTGGCTTCCATATCTTTGTCGAAGATGACCCAGCGGATATGTTTTGCCTAGAACTGTCGTGGCAAACACATGGAGGAGAAAGTTGGATTCAAAAGAGCATTCTCCGCATCTGTTGTTTTAGGATTATATTCTGGGTTCATGCTTGCTGTTGCAATTGCAATGAGTATGAATAAAGATGGTTTACAACTGGCTACCTTTCTCTGGGGGTTGACCATTGTACTATGCGCCTTATTTTTGACGCCTGTTCTTGCAAGTGGGAGAAAAAGAGGCAGACCGGAGACTGATGAAGATTTGACTAAATTGCGTCTAGCATTAGATGAATTCAATGAAGGCATAGGTGGTTGGCGTACCTTATCCCATGTCAGAGGTGAAGGAATGGGTGTATCGATTTCTCTATCTAATGCCGCTAATCCATTGACCATCATTGAAAAATCATTACAGATAGCAGATAAATGTAAAATAATATTCAGGTTTCCAAAAAATGACACATCATTAAGAGATAGAACATTGCCGATATTAGAACAAAAGGTAGGAATTTCTAGAATTCAGCGCAGAACGAAATCTCTAACCGTAATTCCAATAGTAATTCTTGATCGGTCGACTATCGTTACTAGAACCATGATGCTATGTCCACCATTGATGGCTGCCGGAGCAATGGGTTTCTATTCAGTAGCACCTGAACAGCCAACTCTTGCATTCGTAGGGGCAGCAGCAGGTGCAATATTGGGCATGTTAGTTGTGACAAATAAAGGACGATAAATACCGGAGGGATAAAACCAAATCCCACCTTGTCTCAAATATGCGGGAAATTACTCTTTTTTGGAAAAGAGCCCGTTTGATTGAAACCGACATTGCACCTTTCCTCGACATTGTAACCAGTGCTGTGTTTCTTGCCTACATCAAAAGAACTCCAAGAGACATTAGAATGCTAATGAAGACGAACTTTAAACCGGGTAAGAGCCCTGAAGATTTGAATTCATTATATTTCCTTGAATTGCTAGATATACATCATTCACCCGAAGATGGTGATGAAAGTTATGTATTGAATGTTCGTCTGAATCATCCACTTTCTAATTTCAATGCTAGGACAGGGGGAACAACTGCTGTACCTGGTTGTAGATTAGATGGTGAAGGGCTGACTTATATCTTACAAGGCGGTAACATTCGCCTTCGACTAGTAGCTGCTATGGCGAGATTAATGGCTAAACCTGATAGAATCTCCGCTAGGAAATTGGACTTTTCTACAGCCAATGTGTCTGGCCCTCTTAGTGCAAAACAATTGAAGTTAGCCAAATATGCATATGATAGTGGATGGTATGATTTCAACAAACGAATTCGAATATCAGATATGGCTGGAGATTTGAATCTCGCAAGAGCGACTCTTGCAGAGCACCTGTCCCGAATAGAAAGCATCGTTATGGATGATATGATGGGTTCATTTACCAATATAAAAATACATCCAGACGAATATTCCATGTTCAAAGAAATGATAGAATTAGATGCTGAAAAAGAAGAATATAATGATGATAAATTCTTCAAAAAACTACTCACAAACATTCATGCAAATATGGAGCACGAAGACGTTCCAGATGCAGATAATGAGAATATTTGATTTCGACTGGTTTACTAAATATGAGCACTGAGGTATTACAATGAACGATGTATCCGACCTTATCAAACGCCTCCGTGAATCGGGTGTTACTGTACCGGATGTTGTTGAAAACGCAATGCTAAAGGTCTGTATTAAAGACTTTACAGATTATGATGCGGAGGGGTTCTATAACGATCGGCCGGTTGTATTTCTTGAAACTCAAAGAGGTGGAGTGAAGACAATCTCTGCCCCTCATATGATTGCAACATTACTACATAACCTAGAACTAAGCCACGGTCAAGATGTTGTAATCTTTGGAGCAAAGGGCGGTTATGTAAGTGCTTTAGTTGCACATATTATCGGAGAAAATGGTCGAGTCACGGTACTGGATCCATCCAATGAAGTAATCACTCATATTTCACCGAAACTCAGAGGATACCCCACGGTTGAATGTCACACTATTATTGATTCAACCGACATCTCATTACCACCTCTAAATCGGGTGCTGGTAACTGGTCAAATAGAAAGTTTGCCAGATTGGTTGATCGATGGAATGGGTAATGGTGGATTCGCAATTGCACCAATTGGAACAAAGGATTCACAACGATTATTAAAAATTGAAAAGCAAGATGATGATTTATTGGAGACTGATTTGGGTAGCGTAATATTTGGCCCAGTGGATATTGCTGATTCCGTTATTGAAACTCCATCTCCTGAAGAAATGGCTGAACTTGTTGAGCAAGTCATTGAATTAATGAGTGGAATAGGCATTATTGAGAGTGAAGATAGGAGTAAATTGTATGATTTGGTTGCAGAATTAAGGCAACTACCTGATGATTTACCACCGCCCGAAGAAATGGAAGACCCGTCCGAGCATCCAATGATGAAGTTAATCTCAGAAAAAGGTGAATGGTTTGTTCATTTGTGGCCAATAATTCAATCGATGATGGAACCAAAAATTGCATCTTATGGGTCACCAGAAGATAATGAAGGGTCTAAAAGTCACTCTGACTTTATTCCATGAGGTGATTATTTGGCAGGATTAGAAACTGATATTTCCCGACTTTCCAATAAAGATGTTCGAGTCAGAAGGAGAGCAGTAAGGTCTTTGTTTGATGATGATAACCCAATGGCACTCAAGGGATTTGTGCCATTGTTGAATGATAATGATTCTTGGTTTAGAAGTAAATCTCTAGATGCACATCGTAAATGGGCGAAGAATTCAGACGACCTAATTCCCTTGATGAACGGACACAAACGAGTTGTTGGAGAACTTCTTGAAAGGATTGATGCACCAGATATTGCCAGAGAGTTGTTGGATGAGAGCGACCACATTATACGTTCATTTGCAGCAAAGAATCTCGCAAAAACCGATTCACTTCACGATTCATTTGCAAAGGATGAACACCATTCAGTACGAGTTATCGCTGCTGAATATTCTAAAAACCCCGAATTGATTTCTGCATTGATTGGAGATTCACATTCAACTGTACGTCGGTCTGCTATTGCAACGGCTGTCCGTGAAGGTTTGGATTTAGATCAAAGAACCTTGGAATTAGGGCTTTCGTCTAGCGACCCTGCACTAAGGTCTCTAGTCGCTTCATTAACTGTAAAGTCGGGAGGATTAATGCTTGAAAAGGCATGCAGAGACTCACATCCTAAAGTTCGAAAAGCGATTGCTGATACTCTAAGATTAGAGGTATTGGAAGTCGATGAAAGAATAGATTCCATCGCTGTTATTTCTCCTGAAATAATTGTTCGTTGGCTGCGATCACGCCATGACCCAAAGGCTACTACTTTGAGATGGTCGATGATAGAAAACACGAATTTGAATTCAAGAGCTCGGTCTAAACTAATCGAACAAATGGAAGGGCGACTTGATATCGATTTCCAAAGACTGACGGTTGTTGCTGAAGACGATTCTACTCTAGTGAGAATTGCAGCGATGAACCTATCAGCCTCCGTCGCTGAGTTATCGGGCGAGGACTCATGAAATCAGGTATCACTTTCCATGCCGATGCGACAGATGGTGCTAGTCGAAGACTAGGCGTAAGTATTGAAATTGCAGGGCCTTTTGAAGGTAACATTCTCGAATTGAGATTCCCAAGATGGATTCCTGGCTCATACCTGATTAGAGAGCCGATGCAACATCTCACGGATTTAGCAGCATCGTGCGATGGCAATGAAGTCAAAGTTCAACGTATTGATGTAGATGGTTTGCGAATAAAAGGTATAAGTGATTCTAGTAAGGTCTTGATTACATACAAAGTATTAGCGGCTGAAATGACATGTAGGGCGAATCATTTGGATAAATCACATGTCCATATTATGCCACCTTATACATGGATGATTCCGACTCGTGGAATCGATTCTAATCGAATGAATCAATCGCATAGAGTTACACTGGATAAACCAAATGATTGGCAAACTGCAATTCAACTTCCAGGAAAAGAAGGTGAATGGTTTGCAGAAGGTAGAGATGAATTATTGGATGCAATAATAGAATCAAATCCCAATCAAATGATTTCATTTGAAATTGAGGGTTGTATGCAGCACCTCAAGTTATGGGATTCCGGCAGTTTAGAGATTCCAAAACGTGGATTAGACCGTTTTGTCGAAGCCATGAAGGCTGTGGTCAAAGAACACTACGCACTGTTCGGCATACCAGAATGGAAAGAGTACTGGACTGTATTGCATTTGACAAATAGCGGAAGAGGTGGTCTAGAGCATTTACGTAGTCAAACATCAATGATGCCCAGAAGATGTCTCCAAGAAGGAAATGAAGACGATTGGCTTGATTTGGTATCATTATTCAGTCATGAATTCCTTCATCAGTGGAATGTTAAGCAACTGCGACCCAAAAATTTCCTTGATTTTGACTTACAGAAAGAAGTTCATACAGACTTGTTATGGTGGTTTGAAGGTCTAACATCTTGGCTAGGGGATATCCTGTGTCTTCGAAGTGGTGCTTGGACTGAGGAAGACTGGCGTAAGGATTGGACTAGGAAGATGAAGCGCCACACCGACAGGAATGGCATGGAGCATGAATCTCTACAAGAGAGCAGTCATGATTCTTGGATTCACCTTTATCGTCCAAATTCGTACAGCAGAGAGGTTCAGATTTCTTATTATCTGGAAGGAGAAATGGCTATATTTTGCCTGGATGTAGAACTACGGCGTAGATCTAAGGGTAAATATGGAATGGATGATGTTATGGCCAAACTGTATAATGAGTTCAAATTAGATTCGAAAACCCCCGGAATTACCCACTCTGATATCAAGCGTACTCTGGTGAATATGGAAGGTGGAAGAAGATTGGGTGTTCTCCTCGATACGCTGGTTAGTCAGCGCAGTGCACCAGATACGACAGCAGCTATGGGCAATCTTGGTTTGAAGATGATTGCTGACAAAAAGGCCAAAGGCGCTTGGCTAGGGTTGAATATGGCTAATTCACCAGGATTGACAAAGGTGAGAACTCACCTAACTGGTTCCCCTTGTAGAACTGAAATTTACACTGGTGATGAGATAGTTGCAATCGATGGACTAAGAGTGAAATCATGCAAAGAAATATCTGCTGCAATTTATGGTAATCAAGATATTGTGACAAACATCACAATCGCTCGGGAAGGGGTTCTTCACGAAGTTGAGATTACCCCGATTACAAATCCACAACATCTGACCAAAATCGAAGGTAAGGGCAACAAAATATGGGATGCTATCAAGGCATCACGCCAATGATTATTCAACTCGTTCTAACTCTTCGAGTAGTATATGGATTGGCGGCATATGGTTAGCAATAGTGTGCTTGCTAGTTTTTGCAGGAAATAGACCATCGCTCATACTCATATCAATTACATCTTGTTTTGTGATATCAGCCATTCCACAACCGGGCCATGTATCTACTGTGATTTCATCATCAGCAAGGTAATCTATCAATATCACTGGAACCCTCTTTAATGACAGAGAAAGTGCTACTGAATAACGGTGGTGCCCATCTAAAATTGCACCTGAAGCCGAATCCACCAGTAGGGGTTTAGTGAATCCACCCCATTTTTTTGTCATTTCTAGCAACTTATCCCGGTTCCTAATTTTAATCTCTTCATGGGGTTTTAGCCAATCAATAGCGACAAGTGTGACATCCTCTGCTTCCCACGACATAGCACATTCCAAGGTGATAGTTGGGATAATGCTTTGGAAAGGATGAGCGCGACACGGTTCATGGAGGAGGGGAGTATCGCTGATGTCTCGGGTGAGAGTTTCCCCAATCTAATCCCTCTTGATGAGGATGTAGCCCATGTATTGGATGTTCTTTGCTCTGGTGGCTATGGCGCATGGGTCGTTGGTGGAGCGGTTAGAGATTGTATTTTAGGAAAAATACCGACAGAATTCGATATCTGTACAGATGCCACACCGGAACAAGTGATTGATTCCTTCGAAGAAACAATACCCACCGGTATCAAATTTGGTACAATTACCGTAAAGAGCGGTAATTCACAGTATGAAGTAACTACACTCAGGACAGAAACAGGATATGGAGATGGCAGGAGGCCTGATGTCGTAGAATGGGGTACTAGTCTTGAAGTCGACCTTTCGAGAAGGGATTTCACAATGAATGCGATGGCATATGATTGTGCTAGAGAATTGCTACATGACCCATTTGGTGGCAAAGAGGACTTAGCATCTGGAAATTTACGTGCTGTTGGTGATGCACAGCACAGACTTTCCGAAGATGGATTGCGAATAATGCGTGCTTACCGCTTCATGGATCGCCAGGAAAAGGGTATTTGGAAACCAGACAAGGAATTGTCTGCTGCATTGATCGATAATCGAGCAATGCTAGCTCTTGTCTCGATTGAACGTATTTGGAATGAATTGGAAAGAATTATCTTAGGTTCAAATGCCGATGTTGTTCTTGCAAGAATGAATCGAGACGCTATACTACCTGCTATTATTGGTATTTCAATACCTCTTGAGTTATTTGAATTGGTAGCCAAATTACCTCCTGACTTGGAAGCAAGAATCGCCATCTTGTTTTCAGCGCTTAAATCCAAAGAAGTTGACGATATCTTGACTCGTTTAAGGGCCTCAAACAAAGTGATCAAGCGGGCCAAACATTTGCATTTCTTAGTTCATCACGCGCCATCTGCAAATGAGTTAAGGCTCTATAGAAAGGTGGTTTCAGAGGAAGTACAGACACACTCTTTACTTCGTTCAGTTATTGGTGAAGATACTTCATTAATCCTAAAATCACTACAGTATCCAGACGATATTTCTTGTTTGATAGACGGGGATTGGTTGATGGCTAAAACCGGTCTTAGGCCCGGAGTCAAATTGGGACGGCTCAAGGATTGGTTGTATCGGATTCAGATAGAACGTGCCTACACAACCATATCTCAAATGGAAACTGCACTGTGTACCATTACTTGGAACCATGGCGATACTTCAGATTGGCCAAAACCACAATGGCCGTGACGACCACACATTATTGTGCGATTAGTTTCTGGTAGGGTCGATGTCCGAAGTTGAAGGCGGCAAAAACCTCCTCGGAATTCTTGGCGGAATTTCCCTTATTGCAGGGTTTGGTTTGATTGGATTGAGTCCCGGTCTTGGATTTACTTGCTGTTTATTTGGAATTTTTGGATTGGTTGCTAGTGCGATTACTTCTTCTGCAGCGGCTTTCAATAACCCAGATGGAAAAATGGTTCTCCAGCAAGGAGGTGATGGGGAATGGAATTGGGTCAAAAGTGCATCTGAATCTAATCAACAAGTTGTCCAAGGTGGTGCTGCGCAGTATAATGAACAGTCGACTCAAATTCTTTCCAGAGTTGTTTCCGAAGTACGCGGTGGAACTAAACTTGAAGATTTAGAGGATACTGAACTTGAAATTCTTGCTAGTGCATATGGAATCAATGGTGGCTCCAAACAACAAAAGATTGTTGCTCTAAACAATTCGGAATTGGCTAGTAAAGCCCTGAAATTGTCTGCAATTGCTGCCGCTGGAGGATTAGGTGTGGTCGGTGGCGCAAGGATTGTTCAATCAGCCAGAGAACGTGCAATTGAGCGGGCTGAAGAGATTCGGGAACAAGGCAAAGCGAAATTACAAGAAAATATCGAAAAGGGAAGAGATGAAATCAATTCGAAGATACCTCCTAATGAGGCTGGTGAAAGCGCTGAAGATAGAATGCAAAATGCCGTATTACAACAGATGGCACAAAAAATTAAGGAGATGGATTTAACTCCTGAAAAATTAATTGAATTAGCGGATTTAGACAAAGACCAGAAACTTGATGCAAGCGAGATAGTAGTTGCCCTTTCTACTATAATGGGGATTTCAGTGCCTGGATTCATAGTGGTTAATGCTCTCAAAGGAATGGACAAGGATGGAGACGGAAAACTAGATTCTAGTGAACTTCATAATTTATGGTCTCACTTGGGAGTGGAGATAGAATCTGAATTTGATGACGAAGAGCTAGATACTGTTTTCGAAGAAATTGAGTTAGAAGAAGAGGTGCAAGAGGTCACACCTACTGCTGACGAAACTCCAGATGTAATTGTCGAAGAGGCACAAGAGATAGTTCCGGTTACTAACGAGGAACCAGATGTAGTTCAAGAAGAGATTGAAGAGACGCCAGTTGATGAGTCACCTCTACCTGAAGTTACTGAAGATTTAGAAACTGATATGTCTATAAAAAATGCAGCCAATTCTGAATTGACAAGTGGTATTGATACTGATTTTGAAGAACTTATTATTGAAGCGGAAGAACTGAGGCTCTCAAGTGAAAGACGCAAAATGATGGCTAAGCAAGTCTCAGAATACCTAGTCAATATTCGAATTACAAAGATTGAAAGAACACTTATTGGAGATCCAACATACCGTGGAGGTCAATCTGTGCATGGCCTGCTAGATGGTGGCCCATATTCTGGAATTGTAAAGATACCAGTAACGTATAATGAACAAATCCTTGAATTTAAGAAAGGCGATGACCTGAATTTATGGGTCAAACTTGTTGACTTCTCTTCAAGCCTTAAGAGACCGGTTCTTGAAGCGAGTTCACTGGATTAAATCATCTTCTTTCCTTAGAAGGACTGCTGCTGCTATTGCTGCAGATATTGAAGGCATTGATAGAAATGGCATAAACGACTCATCGTCATCTTCCATTCCATCGATAACTGTCTCTTCGGTAGTATTATTTTCAGCAGGGGGCAAAGGAGTGACGATTATCTGTCCAACCATTCCTAAACTACGATGTGGTTCACAATAGTACTCGAAAGTTCCATTCAAACCAGATAGGAATACGAATCTATAATCCTCATCAGATTTTGTATCACCGGAATCGAAAGTTTCGTTCTCTTCTACGGCATTATGAGGTAGTAATTGTCCATCCCAAAAGAAACGTACTGCATCACCTTCAGTAATGGTTACAGACGATGGGCTAAACCGAAGATTAGTACTATCGACAGTAATAATTGTGTCAGTACTATTATTGTCAGCACTGGCGACAGGAATCGCACAAAATATGGTCAGTAATACCACTACAAGTGTGATTCTCATGTACTGTAGTAAACACACATTATACTTAGCCTGTTGTTTTAGGAGGACCCTTCTAACCTGTCTGAATGAATTTGTTATTTGGTCAATCATTTCTTATGTTGTAAAACAAACTTGTACACTTGAGTCAATCTAATCATCGATGTTCGCCAATAATCCTTGGACGATTTTAATCGTGGTTGCTGAATCAAATGTAATTTCACAAGTGAATCAAATTGAAAAGAGTTTTGACCTGAGTTTGACTGGCCAAAATATGCGAGTTGCTGTATTTATGGTATTGCTCTTTACATTGTCATCAATGTATGTTCAAACAAATTCAACTTTAGACGAGGTTGTTATCACCAGTGAAACTAGCCATCATTCGACTGTTTCCCAATTTGGAGCTGGTTTTGATGAAATACTAATCGCAGACTCAACCGATAACTTGAATGAACCCAGAGATTTAGAATTTCATCCAGGAAGTAGTCGTAGTGATGAGTTATGGATTGTTAATCGTGCAACAGATAGTGTGACAATTATTCACGACACCGGATTGTCGACACAATGGTCTGAGCATCGTGAAGATTCTAACAGAAACCACTTCATGGAAGAGGTCAGTGCCATTGCTTTTGGAGCATATAGCAATGAATTCGATTATCAATTCTCCACCGCACAAGAATCTCGCAATACTTTCAATGGCCAAGGTAGTCCAAATAATTTCATGGGCCCAGCCCTTTGGCCATCTTCCCTTAGCCATTTTGCAGTTGAAAATCAAAATGGCCCTTTGTTGGGCAGCCACATAGATATGTTGCATGAATCACCATATGGAATGGGTGTTGCCCATGATTCAGAAAATGCTTACTGGTACTACGATGGTTACTATGGCGATTTGGTTTATTATGACTTCCAGGAAGACCATGATACAGGAGAGGACGACCATTCCGATGGCATAGTCCGCAGATATAGCGAGATTGGTTTGTCGCGTTCCACAGGTACACCAAGCCACATGGTGCTCGACAAAGATAGTGGAATTCTATACATCGCCGATAGTGGATCTGGTAGAGTGCTTTGGGTCGACACAGATGACCCAACTACCACTTCAACCAATATCTATAATTCGAATACTAGAATGGAACCATTACACGAATACAGTAGCATCACCGGTGTTTCTTGGGGCGTATTGGCCAGTGGGATGAGCCGTCCAAGTGGTATTGCCCTCGATGGCGATACACTATTTGTTTCGACAAATGGTAATGGACAAATTCGCGCTTATGATTTAGGGACTACGCCGACGACTGCAACACTTTTACAGACCGTTAATACTGCGGCATCAAAAATAATGGGATTGGAGATCGGACCTGATGAAAAACTGTACTATGTCGATGGATTTCAAGATAAAGTGATTCGTCTCGACCCGCTACCTGATAACGACGATGATGGTATTGCTGATGTTGTAGATAATTGCCCAAACATCCAAAACAATGGCCAAGAGAATCACGATTCCGATAGTTTGGGTGATGCCTGTGATACAGATGATGATAACGATGGTAAACTCGATGTTGATGATGACTGTGAAATTGGCATGATAGATTGGATTTCAGACCAGACAACCGACTATGATGCTGATGGCTGTAATGACTTGAGTGAAGATGATGATGATGACGAGGATACTATTCTCGATATTGATGATAGATGTAGCAAAGGAATGCTCGATTGGTTCAGTAATAATCTAACCGACTATGATACTGATGGTTGTCAAGACTTGACTGAAGATTTTGATGATGATTCTGACGGAATGTGTGATATTGGCGGGCCAAACATCGCTTGTAGTAAAGGAATAAGTGGCCAAGATATGTGCCCATTGGGTAGAATTGGTTTCATTTCACGCCAAGGTAATGACATAGATGGAGATGGTTGCGAAGATTCGACAGAAGACTTTGACGATGATGGCGATGGTTATCCGGATGAAGGTGATGATTGTCCACTTATCCCTGGTACTTCTAGCCAAGGCGGAGTGCTAGGATGCATCGATTTAGACGCTGATGGCTGGGCAGAAAGCGTTGATGCTTTCGTTTATGATGGAACTCAATGGAGTGATATCGACGAGGACGGATATGGCGATAATGCTGATGGCAATGATTCCGATGCCTGTGTTTCTCTTGAAGGTGATTCGCTCTATGACCGATTTGGTTGCCATGATTCGGATGGAGATGGATGGTCAGATCCAACCCTCTCATACGCCGTTGAAGACGGTGCTGATGCCTTCCCTTCAGATAGTTCTCAATGGTCAGACCGCGATGGAGATGGCTATGGTGATGAACAATCTGGAAACGACTCCGATGTTTGCCCAGATATCTTTGGCACATCGATGTTTGATAGATTGGGCTGCCTAGACACTGATGGTGATGGGCGCTCGGATGAAGGAGATGCTTTGCCAAACGAGCCAACTCAATGGGATGATTACGATTTAGATGGATTTGGCGATAGGATTGATGGGGAAATGGGTGACTCTTGCCCAACACAATTTGGTACCTCAACAATTGGTTCTCTGGGTTGTCTAGATTCTGATAACGATGGCGTATCTGATTCTGAAGATTTATGGCCGGAAGACAGTCGTATTTGGTCGGATGGAGATGGTGATGGATTCGCAGATCAATCCGCAACTGAACTCAGCGATGATTGTCCATTGGTAGAAGGCTATTCCGACATTGACCAACTTGGCTGTCTCGATAGTGATAGCGATGGCGTATCGGATGAAGAGGACTTTTACCCCTATGATTCAAAACTAACTGTTGAGCAGGTTATTTACGAAGAAATATGGTTTTGGGCTATGATATCGATCTTGGTATTGATTCCAATGACTTGGCTAATAGTGCGCAAAAACAAGGCCGGCCAAGTGCCAAATACTAAACAATGGAGTGACCCTGTCTCATCACTTTCCTTGTCCCCTATAGCTGACCCTGCAGAATTAGGCCCTGCCATTCCTCCAGAAGGTATTCCCCCTGGTTGGACTATGGAACAATGGAATTATTATGGCCAACAATGGTTAATCGACCAAGGTAGAGTTTAATTTTCAAACAAGGAGTAATAGATTCTCCACTTCAGCAATACGATGTAGGTGTGTAAATGTCTTCTTTTAGAATCTGCTCGAATTGCTATGGTTACCGAGTTTACCCATGGATGGGATTCATGACAGGGGAACGTTACCAATGTCAAGACTGTGAAGAAATACTAGTCTTACCACTAGAGTTCGATAGCATCGAAGCTTATCTCGAATTCCTCAAGATACAGAGTCCTGAGAAATTTGCTGAAGTTGAAGACGCGCGCAAGGAATGAAATCCCTCTGTATTTCCACCGTATTCGTGGTGTACGAAGGGTAGCG
>Ga0209709_10001100_pt1 | contig 25237 bp, 21 predicted proteins | sample ArcticOcean_MG_C_2_FD_187435 | JGI IMG/M metagenome (GOLD analysis project Ga0209709, IMG submission 187435) | Marine microbial communities from western Arctic Ocean - ArcticOcean_MG_CB4_136 (SPAdes) (version 2) | ecosystem: Environmental > Aquatic > Marine > Oceanic | place: Arctic Ocean...
GCAATTAATAATGGCTATGATGAAAAGCTAAGTGATGAAAAATTGCTTTTTCTTTTTATGCCTCTTATGCATAGTGAGAATATAGACCATCAAAATCTACAAGTGTATTTATTTCAAAAATATAACTTTAACTTAGAGTATTCTAAACATCATAGAGATATTGTTAAAAAGTTTGGTCGTTTTCCTCATAGAAATGAAATATTTGGGCGAATGAGTACTATGGAGGAGCTTGACTACCTTCTGTCAGATAATGCTTTTAGAGGTTAAATTGCATAATGATTACAAATAATACACAGGAGTCCATCAATGCAAGATAATAAAATTGAGTGTCATGATGGTGAATTCATTGAAACAAGTAAGGAGGAAATATTAGATGGGATTAATAAATTTAATATAGATGAAGAGCACTATGATCAGTTTCCCGCTGAACTCTGGAAAGATGTAGATATTATCTTTAGTTGTTTAAAGGCAGAACACATTATCGACCAGGTTTTTGCATCTGCAAACGTGTCTTTATGGACCAATAGAGAATTCATTCTTAATGCGCTAGATAAGCAGTGGTATTACCCAAATATTTCAAGGCAATTTAAAGACAATAAGTTCGAATACTTTGACTATATTCATGAGTCCTTAAGGGGCGATAAAAAAATTATCTCTCTTATAGATAAATTAAGAAAACATAGCAAAGAATTTGATGACTAAATACTTCTATCAAATGATTGAAGGTTGAATAATACCTACTAGGAAAGCAATTAAATCTGAGTATAGACACTTTTATTTAGTATGGTTCAATCCACTCCATAACTTCATCAGCAAAATACAAAGCATTCATTTTTAATATCAATGTAAGAAGTATGGCCTGACTTATTTGATCACCCTTTAAGCCAGTTTTTTCAATTCAGCTGCACCTAAGTTTGCTTATTAACTTGAATTTGCCAAAGTCTCGCATATTGGCCGTTGAGATCAAGCAACTGTTGATGCTTGCCTTGCTCGGCAATAGTGCCATTGCCAAGCACAATAATTTGATCGGCATCGACAATGGTGGAAAGGCGATGAGCGATCACCAGCGTTGTATGCTTATGCGCCAAACTTGCTAGCGCCTTTTGTACCATTTTCTCTGAATACGAATCAAGCGCCGAAGTGGCCTCATCAAAAATCAATATTGGTGGATTTTTTAGCAGCACTCGTGCAATCGCTAGACGCTGCTTTTCACCGCCTGAGAGTTTTAAGCCTCTCTCGCCAACCAGTGTGTCATAACCTTGTGGCAAGGAGTCAATAAAGCTATCAATAAAGCTAAGCTTCGCTGCCTGTTTAACTTCGGCTTCGGTTGCACCCTCACGACCGTAAGCAATATTGTAATAAATGCTTTCATTAAACATTACCGGATCTTGAGGTACGACTCCCATCGCGCCACGCACTGAGTCTTGGGTGAATTCTTTAATGTCTTGCTGGTCAATAGATATTTCACCGCTAGAAATATCGTAAAAACGAAAGAGCAGCTTAGCAAGTGTTGATTTGCCAGCACCAGAAGGACCGACAATCGCTACTTTTTGCCCTGGTTTAAGAACAAAGTTAATGTTGCTTAGTACCTCCTGCTTGCCAGCATAAGCAAAAGAGACGTTGTTAAATTTAACCTCGCCTTGAGTGACTTTGAGCTCTGGCGCATTAGCAATATCGGTGACTTTAGAGGAGCGATCCAATAAGTCGAACATATTGTTCATATCGATGAAATTATGTTTAATTTGACGATAAATAATACCCAAGCCACCGAGTGGAATAAAGAGCTGTAAGAGGAGTGCTTGAATCATAATAAGGTCGCCCAAGCTAAGGCTCTTATCAACTACACCTTGTGCTGCCATAATCAAAACAATGGTCACACCGATAGCAATCACCGCGCCTTGGACAAAATTAAGCGCTGTCATGGAGGTAAAGCTTTTGGTGGCGAGATCTTCCCAGCGCTGCATCGTCTCACCATAACGATCGACTTCAAATTTTTCTTGATTAAAGTATTTGACGGTCTCGTAATTAATCAAACTATCTACCGCATTGGTGTTGGCCTCTGATTGCATATCGTTCATTTGGTAGCGATACTTCATCCGCCAAGTGGTAATGGCTAATGTTAACGTAACATAAAAGAACACAGTTAATAAAGAGACGCCAGCAAAAAGAAGGTCGTAATTTAGCCATAAAATGCCGATTACTAAACATATTTCAAATAATGAAGGCAGAATATTAAAGACAAAAATGGAGAGCAAAGTGGAGACACTTAGGGTGCCACGATCAATATCACGGGTAATTCCGCCAATACGACGATCCAAATGAAAGGATAAATCCAAAGTGTGTAAATGTCTAAAGACGCCAAGTGCAATTAAATTCATCGCGTGATAACGAACTTTGGCAAAAATGGCATCACGAAGCTCATTAAACAGTGAACTCGCCAGTCGTAAAAGGCCGTAAGCTAGCAACATGCTTAGAGGCAGCACCAAGACTAAATTTGTCTGATCAAGACCATCAACGATCTCTTTTAGCGCAAGAGGAACTGCAACATTAGCCAATTTCGCCAACATTAAAAAACTAACAGCCCAAATAACACGAGTTCTCATTTTGAGTAAATACGGCAAGAGCTTTTTTAAAACTTTAATATCTCTGGTTTTAAAATCGTAAGCTTTGGTTTGGTTATTGCTTGAATTCATCGAGTGAAGCTTTAGTTAGAAAAGGCTTGGCTTGTAAGGATTGATTTTAGTTATTACTTATTAGCTTCAAGAAACTTACGTCTATATTTTATTAAAATTGCTTCCGTATAGCCATTAGGTTGACTCATTCCTTCAAAAGCCAGAGCTGTTGATGCTTTGTACGCATAACTGTCATAATTTGGCGCAAGTGGAAGGTAGCTTGGATCATACTTATTTTGATCATCAACGATAATAGCCATTTCTTCAAATGCTTTATTTACTTCTTCTTTTGAACACATTCCATGGTGAAGCCAGTTAGCCATATGTTGCGAAGATATTCTAAGGGTTGCGCGGTCTTCCATAAGTCCAACATGATTAATATCTTGCACTTTAGAACAGCCAATTCCTTGGTTAATCCACTTAACAACATAACCTAATATACTTTGCGCATTATTATTTATTTCATTGATAATTTTCTCTTTAGGCATTTGCTCTTCAATCCTTAAAAAAGGAATTACAAGTAAGTCATCTTGATTTGGGTGCTGCTGGCTTGCTAAAAGCCCTTTTTGCCTGCTAAATACATCAAAGCGATGATAATGCGTTGCATGTAAAGTCGCTGCGGTAGGTGATGGGACCCATGAGCAGCTTGCGCCAGCCTCTAAATGAACCATTTTGTTATCAAGCATTTGACGCATTTGATCTGGCTGGGCCCACATTCCTTTTCCAATTTGAGCTTTTTTAAAGAGGCCACAATCAAGACCAGTACTTACGTTGTTTGGTTCATATGCTGAATACCAAGCTTCTTCTTTTATAAGGTCTTTACACCGCATTGCTCCAGCCATCATAGATGTGTGAATCTCGTCACCTGTTCGATCTAAAAAGCCTGTATTTATGAAAATAATACGGCTTTTTGCTTCTTGAATACAAGCTTTAAGATTAAGAGTGGTTCTTCTTTCTTCGTCCATTACGCCTATTTTGAGCGTATTAGTTTTTAGAGACAAGGCTTTTTCAACGAGTCCGAATAACTGCATTGTAAATTTTACTTCTTCAGGTCCATGTAATTTAGGCTTAACAATATAGATACTTCCTTTTTTTGAATTTGCTTTAATCTTAATATCATGAAGCGCAATGAGTGAAGTTACCATTGCATCTAATATTCCCTCAGGAATTGGCGAATCATCAAGATTACGAACAATTTCTGTCATCATATGAATGCCAACATTGCGAACTAGAGTCAAGCTTGTTCCAGCTAAGCTGAATTTGTCTCCATTTATGTCAGTACAAACTTTATCTTTATTTAATGAGCGAGTAACAGTTTCACCGCCCTTGGTAAACGTGGAGCTTAGTTCACGACTCATTAAGCCTAAATAGTTGCGATATGCGTGAATTTTTTCTGCATTTGAAACCGTAGAGGCTGAGTCTTCAAAATCGACAATAGTCGTTATTGCGGACTCAAGAATGACATCAAAAATACCACTCTTATGAAGACTTCTTTCCTGATCACAAACCACTTCAAGATGAAGGTTGTTATTCTTAAGCAATATATGCCCATCCTCAGTTAATCCTATATATTTTTCTGGATTAATTAAGGTCGCTAATTCACCATCATTTAGGTTGAATATTAAAGCGCCAGAGTATTTAACTTGAGAGGTGATTTGTCTATATGAAGCTCCTTTGAGAGGCGCAATTTCATCAAGAAAGTCACAGGCAAGTTCAGCAGTTCGATTAACGCGCTGAAGGTTATGTGCAAAAGAAGTGCTCATACTACCTTTGTTTGGAATTACATTAGTACCGTAAAGGGAGTCGAATAAACTTCCCCAGCGTGCATTTACCGCATTAAGGACAAAGCGCTGATTAGTAATAGGAACAACGAGCTGGGGGCCAGCAATTTGAGATATTTCATCATCGACCTCCTCAACATCAATTGAGAATTTGCCAGGCATTGGGGTAATGTATTCAATGCCCTCTAGAAATTTCTTATAAGTCTGAAGGTCAATTCTTTTATTTTTACCATGCCATTGATCAATTTTAGATTGCAGTAAATCTCTCTTTTCAAGAAGAGCTGTGTTCTTTTTCTGAAGTTCGTATAAAACTTCAGAGAGGGACTTAAAGAAATCCTTGGCTGAAATATTTAACCCATTACAAACCTCATCTTCAATGAAGCTAAAAAAAGTGTTGTCTACTTGAATCTTATTAATTATTTGACTATCATTGCTCATTAATTTGCCTTATTTTTAGTAACTATTACGCCATCTTCATCGGCATAAATATATTGATCTTGGGTAAATTTTACATTTGAAAAAGATACATTTAAACCTCTTTTCCCAATTCCTTTTTTAACACTTTTTAACGGGCAGACGCCAAGAGCTCTTATACCAATTGGCATTAAATTTATAGCTACTGAATCTCTGATTAATCCGAAGACAATAATTCCTTCCCACTCATTTCTGATTGCATCAAATGCTCTTTTATCGCCTAGCATTGCGCATAACATTGAGCCGCCAGCATCTATAACTAATACAGATCCTTTGCCATTAGTGTTTAAAGTCTCTTCAACTAGAGAGTTATCCTCAAAGCACTTAACAGTAACAATGCGACCTGAGAATGATTTTTTTAACCCAAAACTTTTATATACCGGCTCTAAGTACTGAACATTCGGATGGAGCTTATCTGAAATATCACATGTCGATAGAGTCATCAGTTTCTCCATATATTTCACTCATACGTTTTTCTGATCCATATGGATAATAATCCATAACCCCATTATTCTTAATTTTTTCTTGTATTGAAATCCAGTAGTCTGCATCAAGAAGTTTTTTATAATTTTTATTAAATACTTCTTTCATGTATGGATTCGGAAGCATGAAATATCTAAATTCCTCTGGAAAGACGTCATTTTGTCCAACGTAATACCATGGCTCAGAAGCAAGCTCTTGCTCGTATGTCTTGGATTCAGGAATTTTTTTAAAAACTGGGGTGCTCATTAAGGTGATTTCATCATAATCATAAAAGACAACTCTATTCTGGCGAGTTACTCCAAAATTTTTTGTTAGCATGTCGCCCGGAAAAATATTTGAGTTAATTAGCTCATCTATTGCTTTTCCATAATCATTAATTATGTTTGTTTGTTGTTCTTTGTTTGCAGTTTCAAGATACATGTTTAGTGGAGTCATTTTATTTTCAATATACATATGCTTAATTATTAACAAGTCCCCCTCTATCTCAATGTTTGAGCCTGCTTTTTTCTTTAACTCTGTCAATAAGGCGTCATCGATATCTTTCAATGGGAATGCAACATTTGAAAACTCCCATGTATCTGCTAATCTCCCTATTCTTACGTGGTTTTTAACAAAGTAGTACCTATCCTTAACCATTTCTTTTGTGCCCATTTTAGGAGGTGCAAATTGATCATTAATAATTTTAAATACATATGGATACATTGGAAAAGTAAAGACAGACATAACCATGCCCTTTATACCGGGTGCAATTATTAACTTTTCACTAGTAATTTTTGAGTACTTTAAAAAATGTCGATATAGTAAAGTTTTGCCTTGTTTATGAAGCCCAATAGCACTATATAAAACTGCTCTAGTTTTGCCTGGCAGAAGCTCTTTTAAATATTCAACAATTGCAGAGGGGTAGTCTGTTGTAATAAAAAAGTATGATCTTGAAAAACTAAAAACAACGGATATTCCTCCAATTTCAGTAAGAAGGCTATCAACGTATAAACCCTTCCTCTCATCATTTAAAAGAGCAATAAGAAGTGGTTTATCTGAGTGGAGTTGAGAGACAATTTTTCCTACAATGTAGGCGCATTTACCCCTGATAAATGGGGTGCTAATTACTTGAATCTCGAAGACTTCAGAATCTAGTCGCGGCATTTGGCTGTAAAGTTGTTCTTTTAATCTCTGAATATCTTGGCCAAGATTGCCAAATTCGCATTTGAAATTATAACTATTAAGAATAGATGTAAAAGCGTCACTCAGCTGATCATTCTCAACAAAGTAGCTATCTATTACTGGATCATCCATATCAATATAATTGAGCGATACACATGGCCTTGTAAAAATAAATTGATTGTTATAGAAGCTTCTTGAAAATATTCTACAAAATACAGAGTTGTAGAAGGTTTCAGCAAGTTCAGGCTGTTTGTGTTCAGTTATTAGTTCAATGTAGACGTGTTTCGTATTTTTCCAGAATTCTGAGTTAAATTTTTCCATACTTGGCGATTCATTGAATTCTGCTTTTGCGCCATATAAAGTTTGCTTTTTTAACTCTAAGGATAGTTTTTTACAAAAGTCACCAACTTGTTCATCATAGAAATTTAGCCTTAATTTTGAATCATCTTCTATTTTTTGCCATTCTCTTTCCTCAAAGCATCTTTTTGCCTCTATGGAGGCGCTCTTAATGTTTTGATAATGATGCTCAAAGCCAATTAAAATCTTTTTAGCTATGGATAAAGAGAGCTTTTGAGATGAGTTGCTAAGCATAATAAATAGTTACCAATTAAAGCCCTCTTAATTAAGAGGGCTAGATATATAGCAGCTTAAAACTTAACTAAACTGCTCTTCTTCAGTTGAGCCCTTTAATGCAGTAACCGATGACTCCCCACCTTGTATTACAGTAGTAACATCATCGAAATATCCTGCACCAACTTCTTGTTGATGAGATGCAAAAGTATAGCCTTTCTTTGCAGCTTCAAACTCAGGTTCTTGAACCTTATTCACATAGTGTTTCATACCTTCACCTTTTGCGTAATCATAAGCAAGGTCAAACATGTTATACCACATATTATGGATGCCAGCTAAAGTGATAAATTGATACTTATATCCCATCTCTGAAATGTCTTCTTGGAAAGAGGCAATTTGACTGTCATTGAGATTCTTTTTCCAGTTAAACGATGGCGAGCAATTGTATGCAAGCAATTGATTAGGGTTTTCAGCTAAAACAGCCTCAGCAAATTCACGAGCAAAACCAAGATCTGGTTTGCCAGTTTCGCACCAAACTAGGTCAGCGTAGGGAGCGTAAGCCACTCCTCTAGATATTGATTGCTCTAATCCATTTTTTACAACATAAAAACCTTCAGCAGTTCTTTTTCCGGTGACAAATGGAGCGTCATAAGGATCTACATCTGAAGTAAGAAGGTTGGCAGCCTCGGCATCAGTTCTTGCAAGGAGAAGGGTGGGAACACCCATAACATCTGAAGCTAAGCGAGCAGAAATTAATTTTTGAACTGCTTCTTGAGTTGGTACTAAGACTTTGCCGCCCATATGCCCACATTTTTTAACTGCAGCTAATTGATCTTCAAAGTGAGCTCCAGCAGCTCCGCTAGTAATCATATTTTTCATTAATTCAAATGAGTTTAATACGCCTCCAAACCCTGCTTCAGCGTCAGCAACAATAGGTAGAAAGAAATCAATGAAATTATCATCGCCAGGGTTAATTCCTTGTGCCCATTGAATCTCATCGGCTCTTTTAAATGTATTATTAATTCTCCTAACCATAGTAGGCACAGAGTCATATGCATATAAGGATTGATCTGGGTACATTGTTTCGGATGTGTTTCCATCGGCAGCAACTTGCCAGCCTGATAGGTAAACTGCCTCAATTCCAGCTTTGGCTTGTTGCATCGCCTGGCCAGCAGTAATTGCGCCCATAGAATTTACATAACCTTTTTTAGCTGAGCCATTTACAAGTTCCCATAGTTTTTCTGCGCCTCTTCTAGCATAAGTACATTCTGGCTGAACAGAGCCACGAAGCCTGACCACGTCTTCTGCAGAATATGTACGCTTTACGTTTGACCATCTAGAGTTTTCTTTCCAATCTTTTTCTAGGGCTTGGATTTGTTCTTTTCTATTCATTAATTTCTCCTGTTAATTTAAATATACCTCAGACAGTATTTATAAAGATTTTTATGTATTTAAGTTTCTGATAAAACTACTATTTAGTTATATTTGAATAATACCAATTAAAAAATAAAATGATCTTATAATTTCACGATATAATATAATTTTTTCATAATATGAAATAAAATGAAACCTAGGTCTATTGATAAAAATTACAACGCAATTGAAAAGTGTTTGCAAATCCTCTCTATGTTTTCATTAGATAAATCACAATTCTCAATAAAAGAAATTTGTGACCAATTAAACTTTAATGTTTCAACAGCCTATCGAATTCTAAGTACGCTTGAAGATTATGGGTATGTGTCACGACTTAAAAACAAGGAATATGTTGTAGGCACTCAGGCTCTTTATTTAAGTGCTATTTATACGCAAAGTAATCACCTAGAGCAGATTCGCCCTATTATTGATAGAATACGGGATATATCTGGTGAGACTGCCTCTTTCTTTGTGGAGGAAGATAATATGCGTATTTGCCTTTATAGAGCTCATTCAAGAGATGAAATACGTCATAACATCGAGCAAGGATCTCGTTTAGAGCTTAATCGAGGAGGGGCTGGCCGAATTATCTTGGCTTATGGAAAACGTAAAAATGATAAACAAGGCTTCTATAAAGAGATTCGCGATAAAGGTTACTACTTGTCAATCAATGAACACAATGCATCACTTTTTGCCCTTGCTGTACCTGTAGTTTCAAATGGTGGTAAATTTGTCGGCTCAATTACAGTCTCAGGACCTATTAGCCGTTTTGATGAAAAACAAAAAGAAGCGCACTTAACACTCCTTAAGGAACAACTAAAAAACATTGTTATGCCATGATAATTGGCTAATTAAATTCAAAGCTAACTAAGAGTATGTATCATTGTTTTTTTAGTTTTTAAATTTGATTCTTACTTAAACTTATGAAAAAACATTTGTATATTCATGGCTCCTATTATGAATCTAATTCTGGTGAATTTTTTGACACTATAAATCCAGCCAATGGCAGAGTTATTGCTTCTGTTGACCAGTCTAGCGAAGATGATGTTGAAAAAGCTATTGTTTCAGCTGAAAAAGGCTTTAATATATGGAGTTCAATGTCAGCAGTAGAAAGGGGGCGTATCTTATTAAAAGCCGTTGCTTTGCTTCGTGAAAGAAATGATGAGCTTGCTGCTTTGGAAGTAATGGATTCAGGGAAGCCCCTCCAAGAGGCTAATTGTGTTGATATTCATTCTGGTGCAGATGTGATTGAATATTATGCAGGTATTGCTCCAGCTTTGCAGGGCACTCAGCAAGATCTTGATGCCAGTGCTTTTTACATTTCAAAAAGAGAGCCTTTAGGGGTTTGTGCTGGGATTGGCGCTTGGAACTATCCCATTCAAATTGCTTGCTGGAAATCTGCTGCTTGTTTAGCTGCTGGAAATTCAATGGTATTTAAGCCATCTGAAGAAACTCCACTTAGCGTATTAAAACTTGCTGAAATATACACAGAGGCTGGTATGCCTCCAGGCGTGTTTAATGTCGTCCAGGGCGACTATCGAGTAGGCCAGTACTTAACGAGACATCCAAGAATTGCTAAAATTTCCTTTACTGGTGAAAGTGGGACCGGAAAGAAGATAATGGCAGATGCAGCTGGTACTCTTAAAGAGGTAACTTTGGAGCTTGGTGGCAAGTCGCCATTAATTATTTTTAATGATGCCGATATTGACAATGCTGTCTCAGGAGCGCTACTCGCTAACTTCTATACTCAAGGTGAAGTTTGTACAAACGGAACAAGAGTATTTGTTCAATCTGGTATTTATGATAAATTTTTAGAAAAAGCTGTTGAGCGAAGTAAAAAAATAAAGCTTGGTAATCCAATGGATTTAGACACTCAAATGGGTGCGTTAATTAGCTCAAAGCATCTTGATAAGGTTATGGGCTACATTGATAAAGCCAAAAACTCAGGCGCTCGACTTGTTCTTGGCGGAAATCGTCATAAATCTAAAGAAACAGAAAATGGGTTTTTTGTAGAGCCAACAATTTTTGCAGATTGTAAAGATGATTCTGCGCATGTAACTGATGAAATTTTTGGGCCAGTAATGTCCATTTTGCGTTTTGAAGATGAGGCGGATGTTATTGACAGGGCAAATGATACTAAATTTGGCCTAGCGGCAGGTGTTTTTACACAAGACATTAATCGAGCTCACCGAGTGATTAATCAATTAGAGGCTGGAATTTGTTGGATTAATAGCTGGGGAGACTCCCCTGCTGAAATGGTGGTTGGAGGCTACAAAGAGTCTGGAATAGGGCGTGAAAATGGCCCAGAAACTTTAAAAAGTTATACACAAATTAAAAGTATTTTTGTGCGGTTGAATGACATTGATAGTCCTTTTTAAAATTAGCGTGGTGATAAATGAATAACGAGTTTGATTATATTATTGTTGGTGCAGGTTCGGCGGGCTGCGTTTTAGCAAATCGTTTGACTGAATCTGGTGAAGACAAAGTATTACTGCTAGAAAACGGAGGTAGTGATAGAAATATAATGATTCAGATGCCAACCGCACTGTCATATCCTATGAATACTGATAAGTATGCTTGGCAATTTCATACTCAGCCAGAGCCTTTCCTTGATAACCGAAAAATGCATTGCCCTAGGGGCAAAGTAATGGGAGGATCATCTTCCATTAACGGAATGGTTTATGTTCGAGGACACGCTCGTGATTTTGATCAATGGGAAGAGCAAGGCGCAAAAGGGTGGTCGTATAAAAATTGTCTTCCATATTTTAAGCGCTCTGAAACCTGGCATATGGGTGAAGACAACTACCGTGGAGGGGATGGCCCTGTTGCGACTTCAAATGGCAATAATATGAAGTTAAATCCTCTTTATCAGGCCTTTATTGACGCTGGAAAAGAGGCTGGTTATCCAAAAACTGCTGATTATAATGGCCAACAACAAGAAGGATTTGGCCCTATGCATATGACCGTTGGCAATGGAATTCGTTCTTCAACTTCAAATGCGTATATCAAACCAGCTAAAAACAGATCAAACCTTACAATATTAACTGGAGTTCTTGTACAGCGAGTAATTTTAAAAAACAAGGTTGCAACTGGTGTTGAGTATTCAATTAAAGGTGTAAATAAAATATTACACACAAATAAAGAGATAATACTTTGTGCTGGCTCTATTGGTTCGCCTCAGCTGCTTCAGTTGTCAGGTGTTGGCCCAAAAAATGTTTTAAAGGATGCTGGTGTTGAGTTGCAGCATGAATTACCAGGTGTTGGGGAGAATCTACAGGATCATCTTGAAGTGTATTTCCAATATCATTGTAAAAAACCAATTACTTTGAATAGTAAATTAAATTTATTTAGTAAGGGACTTATTGGTATTCGCTGGATTCTATCTAAGACGGGATTAGGTGCAACTAATCATTTTGAATCGTGTGGTTTTATTCGTTCTCGAGCAGGCCTTGAGTGGCCCAATATTCAATATCATTTTCTACCAGCTGCAATGCGATATGATGGAAATGCTGCTATGAAAGGACATGGATATCAGGTTCACGCAGGTGTCAACAAAGTCAGCAGTCGGGGTAGCATTAAAATTAATAGCTCAGATCCACAAGCTAAACCAACGATCCTTTTTAACTATTTGGAGAGTGAGCAAGATAGACAAGACTGGCGTGATTGCATCAGATTAACAAGAGAGATTTTAAGCCAGCCGGCTCTTGATGAATACAACGCAGGTGAAGCAAATCCAGGGCTAGAGGTTGACAGTGATGATCAAATAGATTCTTGGGTCAGAGCAAATGTTGAAAGCGCTTACCACCCATCTTGCTCTTGCAAAATGGGAGACTTAGGTGACCCTATGACTGTTGTGAATAATCAAGGCCAAGTAAATGGTATTGATAAGCTAAGGGTGATTGACTCTTCTGTATTTCCAACAATACCTAATGGAAACCTTAATGGGCCAACAATTATGTTGGCTGAAAAGATGGCAGACGCTGTATTAGGAAATAATCCGCTCAAAGCTTCTGAAGCTGATGTATGGATTGATCCAAATTGGGAAAAATCTCAACGTTTAACTCAGCCCAAAAGATTATCGGAAAATGATTAATTCCTCTTCAACAAAATAACTTGCTTATTTCGATAAATCCGTATAAAAATTACAACAATACATTTATCTAAAAATCTCACATGGAAGTCGTTAAATTAAATACTTATATAGTTGCAACACCAAAACCGCATATAGGAGGAATGTATTGGATTTTTGTTTCTATTGAAACTAAGTGCGGAATTATAGGTGTTGGAGAAATATATTCAGCCTCCTTTCATCCTGAAGTCGTTGTTAAGGCAACTGAAGATGTCTTTGATCGATACTTAAAAGGCCGTGATCCACATCATGTTGAACGCTTTTTCAGAGAGTGTTTTTCAAGTGGTTTTACCCAAAGGCCAGATTTGACGATGATGGGGGTATTAAGTGGATTAGAGATGTCTTGTTGGGATGTTATTGGAAAAGCTGCAAATAAACCAATATATGAGCTTATAGGTGGCAAGGTTCATGACAAGCTTCGCTCATATACTTATTTATACCCAAAAGACAAAAATGGAGTGCTAAATTATGACGATCCAGAATTAGGCGCTGAATCTGCTATCAATTTTATGGAGAAGGGCTTTAGTGCAGTTAAGTTTGACCCAGCTGGTCCTTATTCAATATATTCTGGGCATCAAATATCACTAAGTCGCTTAAAGCACTGTGAAAATTATTGTCAAAAAGTAAGAGAAGCTGTTGGAGATAACTGTGATCTTCTTATTGGAACTCATGGGCAATTAACCCCAGCTTCCGCGGTACGATTGGCTAAGAGGCTCGAAAAGTTTGATCCTTTGTGGTTTGAGGAGCCTGTTCCTCCTGGCCAGTCAAGTGCAATGGCAGAAGTTGCAAGTAAAACAAGCATTCCAGTTGCAACTGGAGAACGGTTAACAACTAAGTATGAATTTTTTGATATTTTGAAAAATAACTCTGCGTCAATAATTCAAATGAATTTAGGCCGAGTTGGTGGAATTTTAGAGGCTAAGAAAATTGCTAGCCTTGCCGAAGTTTTTTATGCTCAGATAGCTCCGCATATTTATAACGGTCCAGTAGGTGCTGCAGCTAGCATTCAACTCGCTACTGCAACACCAAACTTCCTAATTATGGAAAGTATTGGTACTTGGGATGGTTTTCATTCAGATGTGTTAATGGAACCTATTGCCTGGAGTAAAGGAAATATTATTCCTTCAGATAAGCCAGGATTGGGAATAGATCTTAACCTCAAAGTTATTGAGAAAAACTCACCTTATAAAGGTAAGAAGCTTCATCTTTCGATGGATACAAAGCCTTATTATGCTGACGATGATTAAATATTTATGGTGATTTTGGAGAATGAAATGAAAGTGGGTTTTATTGGTTTGGGGAATGCTGGCGGAAAACTTGCAGGAAGTTTATTAAGGAATGGTTTTAATCTTATGATTCATGATCTCAATAACTCATTAGTTGAAGACTTTGTAAGTCAAGGCGCTAAAGACGTAAATTCTCCTAAAGAGATGGCTGAAAAGTGTGATGTCATTATTACATGCCTTCCATCACCAAAAGCTTGTTCTGAGGTTATGGAGTCTGAAAATGGGGTTTTAGCTGGCCTAAGTGAAGGTAAGGTTTGGCTTGAAATGAGCACAACAGATGAAGCTGAAATTCGAAGAATTGGCTCTTTAGTTTATGCCTTAGGTGCTTTGCCTATTGATTGTCCTGTTTCAGGCGGCTGTCATAGGGCTGACACAGGTAATATTTCTATTTTTGCAGGATGTAAAAGGGAGGCTTTTGACAAGGCATTACCAATACTGACAACGATGGGTAGGCGAGTGCTTCATACTGGCGATTTGGGGACTGCATCAACTCTTAAAGTAATGACTAATTATTTAGCGACAGTTAACTTGGCTTCCATATCAGAAGCATTAACAACGATGAAAATGCTTGGTATGGATATGAATGTAACTTATGAAGCAATTAAAGCATCATCTGGAACTTCATTTGTTCATGAAACAGAATCTCAGGTTATTCTTAATGGCAGTAGAGATATTAGTTTTACAATGGATCTGGTCTCTAAAGATGTTGGACTTTTTAATGAGCTAGCTCAGAGAAAAGGATTAAGTTTAGAAATTGCTCCTCTTATTGTTGAAATCTTCAAAGACGGTGAAAAGCGATATGGCCCACGTGAGCTTTCTCCAAATATTATTAAAAGGCTTGAAGAAAGGGCTAATGTTGAAGTATTGGGCGATGGTTTTCCGGCTGAGATGATTGATGATGAGCCAGAAGAAAAAGGCTATGAAGTAATAATAAAAGGTCGACAAGATATTTAGTTTTTTAGTTATTAAATCTTAGAGATTTTTAATTTTCAGCAAGTCTTCTAAAGTGATTTAAGTATATTAAAATTCATTAACTTTTTTAAATTAATGCATATTATGAATAGCAGCCAAACACCAAACTTTAAGCCAAAAGACATTGTTCTTAATATTACCCAAGTTGTAAAAGATGGCATTAAGCAATCGATACTTGCAAGTAAAGGTGATGATTGGGAGGGTGTTGTAGGAGCGCTTGATAACAATGAGCATCTTATTGGTAAGGAGATGAGTGTTAACTCTCATCTTAATGCAGTTATGTTTTCTGAAGAATTTAACAAGGAATACGAAAAAACTTTACCAATAATTTCTAATTACTTCAGTGATCTTGGTGCTAATAAAGATTTGTATGAGGCATTTAAAAGAGTTAAGAATACAAGTCTTAATGAGCAGCAGAAGCATATTGTAAAAGATTCAATTAAAGGCTTTGAGCTTTCAGGTGTTGCTCTTAAGGGAGATGACTCTAAAAGATTTAAGGAAATTCAAGAGCATCTAAGCGTCCTCAGCAATCAATTCTCTAAAAATGTTCTTCAGGCAACTAACTCTTGGAAAAAGTCAGTTCCTATTGATGATTTGAATGGATATGGAGAGGCAGAACTTTCTAAGGTTAGAGAGGGAAGTGAATATGTTGTAAGCCTTCAAATACCTGTCTACATTGATCTTATGACCTATGCCGAGAATAGAGGCTTAAGAGAGGAGGTTTATAGAGCGTATATTTCAAGAGCATCCGATGTTGGTATTACCCCAGTTAAATTTAATAACCGTAAAGTTATGGATGAAATTTTAGAATTACGCGCTGAAATGTCTCTTCTACTTGGTTTATCAAATTATGCAGAATATTCAGTTCAATCGAAAATGGTTGACTCACCCCAGTCTGTTATTGATTTTCTAGAAAAGTTAGTGGATCTATCTCATCTTCAAGCATCGACTGAATTGAAAGATTTGGAGGATTTTGCGGGACATTCTTTAATGCCTTGGGACTTAATGTTCTACTCAGAAAAATTAAAGCAAAAAGTATTTAACTTTAAGAGCTCTGAGTTAAAACCATATTTTCCAGAAAGTAGTGTTCTGAGTGGACTTTTTGAAACCATACAAAATCTTTATAGCGTAAAGTTGACTGACGTAGAAGAAGATTGTTATCACCCTGACGTTAGAGTGATACTGTTGGAAGATGAAAAAGGTCCAATTGGAAAAATATATTTTGACGTTTATGCAAGAGAAAATAAGCGAGGAGGGGCTTGGATGTCAGATTTTCAAGGACTCTACAAAGACTCTTTACCAGTTGCATTTGTAGTTTGTAATTTAAACTCACCGAAAGATGGCAAACCAGCTTTGTTTGATTTTGATGAAATTGTAACTATTTTTCATGAATTTGGTCACGCGCTTCATCATTTGTTAACTAAAGTTTCTTTTCCCTGTGCTGCAGGTATTAGTGGTGTGCCATGGGATGGGGTTGAACTTCCTAGTCAATATATGGAGAATTTTTGTTATGAAAGGGGCGTTATTGATCTAATTTCAGGCCACTGGGAGACAGGTGAAAAGCTACCTGATGAGTTATTTAATAAAGTGATTGACTCTAAAAACTTTCAATCAGGGCTGCAAATGCTTCGGCAATGTGAATTTGCACTCTGGGACATAAATACTCATATTACGAATCTAGATACTTATAAAGTTCTTGATAGTGTAAGAGAGAAAACTGCTCTAATTCCTATTATTGATGAGAATCGATTTCTTAATTCTTTCTCTCATATTTTTAGTGGTGGCTATGCTGCTGGTTACTTCAGCTATAAATGGGCTGAAGTATTAGCTGCCGATGCTTACGAATTTGTTAAAGATAATGGCGGCATTAAATCCAAATCTGCCAATGATTTTCGAAAATGCATACTTGAGGTTGGTGGTAGTCTTGATTTTATGGAGCAATATATCAAATTTCGCGGTGGCAAGCCTAAAATGGAAGGCCTTTTAAAGTCATCTGGAATTTCGATTTAAAAGACATAAACTGGGTAAAATATGATTTATTTGTTCACACTAGTGGAAGCAACCAATGATTAAATATTTGTTAGGCGCAATTCTTGCTTTAGCTGTAATTGGTGGCGCCTTTCAATTCAAATCTAATGATCAAAGCTGGCAGTTAATTATTCTGAAAAAAGAAGCTTTAAATAGTGTTACTAATGGTGGAATTAGAATCTATAAGCTTGTAGCAGGCTTAATTTCAGATTCAGAGTTAGCTGATACTGCGTCAATAATACTAGAAGACAACTAGAACCTCTTTAAGGGCATTTAGATATCACAAGCGAGCCGTTGGTCCCGCCAAATCCAAAAGAGTTCGAAATTGCGTGATTAATCTTCATCTCTCTTGCCTGGTTTGCAGCATAGTCAAGATCACATTGCGGGTCCTGATTAAATATGTTAATTGTTGGAGGTGCGATTTGGTCTCTAATTGCAAGAGTTGAAAATACCGCTTCAATTCCACCTGCAGCTCCTAAAAGATGTCCAGTCATTGATTTCGTTGAGCTCATTACGATATTTTTTGAGTGTGCGCCTAAAGCTAATTTAGCTGCTTCTGTTTCAGCGGCATCACCTGCTGGTGTAGACGTTCCATGAGCATTAATATAATCTAGTTGGTCAGGGTTAATTCCTGCATTCTTCATTGCATTTCTCATGCATCTTGCGGCGCCTTCACCACCCTGCGATGGCAGAGTCATGTGGTATGCGTCACTACTCATACCGTACCCTGTAAGTTCACCATAAATATGGGCACCACGTTTTTTAGCGTGCTCGTACTCTTCTAAAACCACAACACCTGCTCCATCTCCAAGAACAAACCCATCTCTATCAACGTCCCAAGGCCTTGAGGCAGTTTCTGGATCATCATTTCTAGTGGATAGCGCTCGAGCTGCAGCAAAACCTCCAAGTCCACAGTTAGTTGTTGACATTTCAGTTCCACCAGCAATCATAACATCAGCATCACCGTATTCAATAATTCTTGAGGCATCACCAATATTATGAGTACCAGTTGTGCAAGCTGTTACTATTGCAAAATTTGGACCTTTAAGACCAAATTTGATAGACATATTTCCAGAGACCATATTGATAATCGAAGAAGGTACAAAGAAAGGGGAAATTCTCTTAGGTCCTTTTTCTCTAAAAAGGTCTGCTGTTTTTTCAATTGTAGTAAGTCCGCCAATACCAGCACCAATTGCAACGCCAATTCTTTCAGAATTTTCATCTGTTACTTCAATGCCGCTATCTTCAAAAGCTTGTATTCCAGCAGCCATACCATAATGAATAAATATATCCATTTTTTTAGCTTCTTTAGGACTTAAGTATTTAGATACATCAAAGTCTTTAACAGCACCGCCAAATTTAACAGCTTGAGCCTCTGTGTCAATATTTGTTATTGGCGCAATACCAGAGACACCGTTAATAATATTAGTCCAGGCATCTTTAACATTGTTTCCAACTGGGCTCACAATACCTAATCCGGTAATTACAACTCTTCTTTTATCCATAATGGTTTTTTCTTTTAAATTTAACATAAATTGAAAGTTAAATATGTTGCGTAAAAAAAGGCGTATTACTTATTAAAGTAAACGCCTTATTAGATTTATTGAAGTTTATTAAGTGTTTGCGTTAATGTAGTCTATTGCTTGCTGAATAGTAGTAATATTTTCTGCCTCTTCGTCTGCAATTTCACAATCAAACTCTTCTTCAAGAGACATTACAAGCTCTACAGTATCTAATGAATCAGCCCCTAAGTCATCAATAAATGAAGCATTGTTATCAATCTCACCGCTAACATCTAGTTGCTCACTTACAACTTTACGTACTCTATCTTCAATACTCATTTTGAGTTTAATCCTTAAATTGTTTAAAAGTTTACATTTTATCGTCAAAAAACATTCAAATAGCGCTAAATTTTAAATATTTATTGATAAAAAGTTGGGTCTTTGATGTTTGCATTATTAAAGCCGTTTATTCTTAGCACGCATGCGTCACACTCTCCACAAGCCTCCCCATTGGCATTTGCAAGGTAGCAGCTAATAGTTTGAGAGTAGTCAACACCAAGGCTCAATCCTTTTTGGATTATTTCTGCTTTGGTCATGCTAATTAAAGGCGTTTTAATTTCAATTTTTCCACCTTCAACTGATCGCTTTGTTGCAAGGTTTGCCATGTCTTCAAATGCCTTAATGAATTCAGGTCTGCAGTCTGGGTAGCCAGAATAATCAAGGGCATTTACCCCAATAAAAATTTTTTGGCAGTCGATAACTTCAGCCCAAGCTAGCGCAAAAGATAAGAATATAGTATTTCTGGCTGGAACATAGGTGACAGGGATTTCATCGCTTTCAGAGTACTTTGGAACATCAATTGCGTCATCTGTTAAAGCAGATCCTCCAATATCAGCTAGGGAGATCTTCATAATGCGATGTTCAGTTACATTAGATTGATTTGCAATAGCTTTTGCAGAGCCTAATTCAGAGCGTTGTTTCTGACCATAATCAAAGCTCAACGCATAACACTCAAAATCATTAGCTTTTGCAATGGCTAGGACAGTTGTTGAGTCTAAACCACCTGATAATAGAACAATCGCTCTAGACATTCGCAAGATTACCTTTAGTTTCAAGCCAGGATTTTCGGTCTGAAGCTCTTTTTTTAGAAAGTAGCATGTCCATAGTTTCTTTAATCTGTAATGGGTGATCAAAAGTTAACTGGATTAATCTTCGGGTGTCAGGCTGCATAGTTGTTTCTCTAAGCTGCTTTGGATTCATTTCGCCTAACCCTTTAAATCTTTGAACTTGAATTTTTTGGCGACTATTTTCTTTAGCAAGTTTAGCTTCAAATGCATCTTTTTCTTTGTCATCTAGGGCATAGAAAACCTGTTTTCCTGCATCAATTCTGTATAAAGGGGGCATTGCAACATAAACATGGCCCTCTCTAACTAGCTTAGGGAAGTGTTTAACAAATAAAGCGCAAATAAGGGTGGCAATATGAAGTCCATCTGAGTCAGCATCAGCTAAGATGCAAACTTTTCCATATCTAAGACCTGAAAGATCATCATTATCAGGCTCTAAGCCAATTGCAACGCTTATATCATGAATTTCATTTGAGGCAAGAACTTGAGATGAATCTACTTCCCATGTATTAAGAATTTTACCTCTAAGCGGCAATATGGCTTGATACTCTTTGTCTCTAGCCTGTTTTGCTGAGCCTCCAGCAGAGTCTCCTTCAACTAAAAAAACTTCAGTTTGATCAAGATCGACACTGGTGCAATCCGAGAGTTTTCCAGGAAGTGCCGGCCCACTTACGATTTTTTTTCGTATAACTTTCTTGGCAGTTTTTAATCTTACTTGAGCATTAAGGATAGCAAGTTCAGCAATTTTTTCAGCTATATCAGTATGTTGATTTAGCCATAAACTAAATGAATCTTTAACTACTCCAGAAACAAAAGAAGCACACTCTCTAGAAGATAGTCTTTCTTTTGTTTGCCCAGAAAACTGCGGGTCAAGAATTTTAATCGACAATACAAAGGCAATATTTTGCCAAACATCATCAGGAGTTAATTTGATATTTTTCGGAATAAGGCTTCTAAATTCACAGAATTCTTTTAACGCATCAGTTAATCCAGACCGAAGTCCATTAACGTGAGTTCCACCGCCAACTGTAGGAATTAAATTAACAAAACTCTCGGCGGTGGTGTTTGTAGTATTTTCAGTCCAAGTCAATGCGCAATCAAGCTGCTCCTCTTTAGACTTACTAGAGATTACAAAAGGTATTGCAGGAATGCAATCTAATCCATCTAGAGAGGCTTGAAGATAGTCTTTAATGCCATCTTCAAAGAGCCATTTATCTGTTGTTTCATCTATTTCATTTGCAAAATTAACTTCTAGCCCGGGACATAGGACCGCTTTAGAGCGAAGATTATGTCTTAGTTTTTTGATGGAAAACTTTATAGTATCAAAATATTGAGGATCAGGGGAAAACTTTATTAAAGTTCCAGTATTACGCTTGCCAACTTCTCCTATTTCTTCTAAATCTTTTGACTTAACTCCTGATTCAAATTGCATATAGTATTGCTTTGAATCTCTTTTTATCCAAATTTCAATTGAACTCGATAGGGCGTTTACTACAGAAATTCCTACTCCATGTAGCCCACCAGAGAATTGATAAGAGTCATTTGAGAACTTACCACCAGCATGAAGCTTTGTAAGTATAACTTCAACAGCAGGCGTGCCTTCTTTTGGATGAATATCTACAGGTATACCTCTACCATTGTCTTCAACCGACATAGAATTATCTTCATGGAGCGTGACATTAATTTGAGTCGCATAGCCAGAGACTGCTTCGTCAACGCTATTGTCAACTACTTCTTGAGCAAGGTGGTTTGGAATTTCAGTATCAGTATACATTCCTGGGCGTTTTTTGACTGGCTCCAGGCCAGTTAGCACTTCTATTGATGACGCGTCGTAATTAGACATATGATGTATTGATTGTAATTGGCTGACATAATACCAAAAAAAAGCCCCAAAAAATGGGGCTTTTTTTATAAAGACAAATAGTTTTACATCATGCCTGGCATTCCACCACCCATGCCGCCCATATCAGGCATTGCAGGTCCAGAATCTTGAGGCTTATCAGTAATCATTGCTTCAGTAGTTATCATTAAACCAGAGATGCTTGCTGCATGCTGAAGTGCTGCGCGAGAAACTTTAGTTGGGTCTAAAATACCCATCTTAAGCATGTCACCATATTCTTCAGATGCTGCGTTATAACCAAAGTTTCCTTTGCCTTTTAAGACTTCATTTAAAACGACAGAAGCTTCGCCTCCACCATTAGAAACGATTTGCCTAAGAGGCTCTTCTAAGGCGCGTCTGCAAATGCTGATTCCAACGTCTTGATCACTGTTATCACCCTTAAGTAAGTTGAGTGAAGAGATGGCGCGAACAAATGCAACGCCACCGCCTGGAACAACACCTTCTTCAACTGCAGCACGAGTTGCATGAAGTGCATCGTCAACACGGTCTTTTTTCTCTTTCATTTCAACTTCTGTTGCTGCTCCAACTTTAATTACTGCAACACCGCCAGAAAGTTTAGCTAAACGCTCTTGAAGCTTTTCTTTGTCATAATCAGAGCTAGTAGCTTCTATTTGAGTTTTAATTTGACCAACACGGCTTACAATAGCTTTTTTAGCTCCTGCTCCATCGATTAAAGTTGTATTGTCTTTACCAATCTCAATGCGTTTTGCTGTACCAAGATGCTCTTCAGTGACACCTTCAAGTGATAAGCCAACTTCTTCAGAAATAACTGTAGCTCCAGTTAGAACCGCTATATCTTCTAATATAGCTTTACGACGATCACCAAATCCAGGCGCTTTAACAGCAGCCACCTTGACAATACCACGCATGTTGTTAACTACTAAAGTTGCAAGCGCTTCGCCTTCAATATCTTCTGCAATAATTAGAAGAGGTTTGCCGGCTTTTTGAACTGCTTCAAGTGCTGGCAATAAGTCACGAATGTTTGCAATTTTCGAATCATGTAGCAATATATATGGATGCTCTAAATCAGCAGTCATAGACTCTTGGTTGTTTATAAAGTATGGAGAAAGATAACCACGGTCAAACTGCATTCCTTCAACAACGTCAAGCTCATTTTCAAGTGTTGAACCTTCTTCTACTGTAATTACACCTTCTTTTCCAACTTTTTCCATTGCTTTAGCAATAATTTCACCAACCGACGTATCTGAATTTGCTGAAATAGTTGCAACTTGTGCAATTGCTTCACTATCTTTACAAGGTTGAGATGCTTTTTTTAATGCTGCAACAACTACCTCAGTGGCCTTATCAATACCTCTTTTAAGGTCCATAGGATTCATTCCTGCTGCGACTGATTTAACTCCTTCTGAAATTAAAGACTGAGCTAATACGGTTGCTGTAGTAGTTCCATCACCCGCAATATCATTAGTTTTTGAGGCTACTTCTTTAACCATCTGAGCGCCCATGTTTTCAAACTTACCTTCAAGCTCAATTTCTTGTGCAACTGAAACACCATCTTTAGTAATTGATGGAGCACCAAATGATTTATCGATAACTACATTTCTTCCTTTTGGTCCAAGTGTAACTTTTACCGCATTTGCAAGTGTGTTAACACCTGACATCATTAAATCTCTAGCTTCTGAGCCGAATTTTACGTCTTTTGCTGACATTATATTTCTCCTTTATTCTTCAATTACTGCAACAATTTCATCTTCGCTCATCACTAGAAGCTTTTCTTCTGCTACAGTGATTTCAGCACCTGAGTATTGACCAAACATTACTATATCGCCAACCTTCACATCCAAAGGAATTAGATCTCCTTGGGTACTTATTCTTCCTTTTCCAGCAGCAACAACTTCGCCTCTAGATGGCTTTTCAGTTGATGAATCAGGGATAATTAAACCACTTGCTGTTGTTTTCTTTTCTTCTACTCTACGAACGATGACACGGTCATGTAAGGGACGGATTTCCATATTCTCTCCTGGTGTGGGACAACAAAATTTGTCGTTAAAGGCTTACTTGACCTTCTAGACGTTCTTTAAGCTTTTTAATGGCTTTGTTTTCAAGTTGACGAACCCTTTCTGCGGAAACACCATACTTGTCTGCTAAAGTATGTAGGGTCGATTTTTCTTCTTTCAAGTACCTTGCTTGCAAAATATCGATACTTCTTTCATCTAATGAAGAAAGCGCTTGATAAAGCTTGTTATGCTGGTCTTCTTGGTTTTTATCATTTAAGACTAACTGCTCAGGGTTTTTACCAGGATCTGCTATATAGTGCTCCGGAGTATAAGTGTCTTCATCATCGTTGACCTCAAAAGCGACGTCATTAAGTTGAAGTCTAGACTCCATTTCAATTACATCCTTCTCTTTAACTCCAAGATCTTCAGCAATTATCTTAGCCTGCTCACTTGTTAATGACTGAAAAATATTCGATTTGGCTTTTCTAAGTTTAAAGAAAAGTTTCCTTTGTGCCTTAGTGGTAGCTACTTTTACAATTTTCCAATTTTTAAAGATGTATTCATGAATTTCAGCACGTATCCAATAAACAGCAAAAGAGGAGAGCCTAACTTTTTTATGGGGATTAAAGCGCTTAACTGCTTTCATCAGCCCAATTGTACCTTCTTGTATTAGGTCGGCATTTTCAAGTCCATAGCCTTTATAACTATGAGCAATAAAGGCAACGAATCGCATATGAGCGAGAACAAGTCTTTGTGCGGCTGATAAGCTGCCATTCTCATATAATTCAATTGCCAGTTCATATTCTTGTTCTGGAGTGAGAATTGGAGGGTACTTTTGTACCTCTAGATCTCTAGATGTATTTTTTACCGATAATGCAAAATCACTCATAAATCTTCTTAAAACGATAAATTAGGGCTAAATTATACCAAAATTTTTAGTTATATCAATTTTTTAAGCAGTTTTTTGTGTTTGATTGATTGCTCTTCTAGTGATAAGTGGGTAGTCCTAGTTGAGTTATTTGAAGAAGATATTATTGACTCAAGGTCAGATAAAGCAGAGTTGAAATCATCATTAATGACTAGGAAGTCAAATTCGCTATAGTGACTCATTTGATTTTCTGCATCAAGCATTCTCTTTTTAATAGTTGACTCATCATCTTGAGCCCTATTTCTAAGCCTAAGTTCTAATGCATCTTTTGAGGGTGGTAGGATGAATATGCTAATTGCATTAGGCATATTCTGTTTAACTTGACGAGCACCTTGCCAGTCAATTTCTAAGATGACATCTGTATTATTTTTCAGATTGTCATTAATTAACTCTTTAGAGGTGCCATAAAGATTTTCAAAGACTTCAGCGTGCTCAACAAACTCACCTTCTTTAGCCATTTTTTGAAATTCAGAAACTGAAACAAAATGATAGTTAGTTCCATTAATTTCACCGGCTCTAGGTATTCGTGTTGTATGAGATATAGAGACACGCAAGTTTTTATGACCCTTAATTAAAGACTCTACAAGAGATGTTTTTCCACAGCCTGAAGGGGCTGCAATGATAAATAAGTTAGACATTTTTCAATCAAATTTCCATATAATTATTTTGGTGTATAGCCCTCGATTTGATCTACATCTTTTTCTGAAAAGAAGTAATTTTCCATTTGTTCTTTTAGGTATTTTTGTGATGATTCATCAAACAAGTTTAAATTGTTTTCATTAATTAGCATAGTTTGGTGGTCAAGCCACATTTGCCAAGCCTCTTTAGAAACTGAATCTAATATTCTTTTACCAAGATC
>Ga0209709_10001104_pt1 | contig 25206 bp, 26 predicted proteins | sample ArcticOcean_MG_C_2_FD_187435 | JGI IMG/M metagenome (GOLD analysis project Ga0209709, IMG submission 187435) | Marine microbial communities from western Arctic Ocean - ArcticOcean_MG_CB4_136 (SPAdes) (version 2) | ecosystem: Environmental > Aquatic > Marine > Oceanic | place: Arctic Ocean...
CCGGTGAATCTGGAGGTTGGGATAATCTTACTATCAGTGTTGATCAAATAATAAATTATACCATTGTTTTTGAAGTAGAATATATTTTCATTAATAATGATGAGATTAGATTAAATTCATCTTCGGCAGATTTTGATAATTATGTGTGGTGGGATTCAACAGGTCATAATTTAACCGTAAACCTTACATCCAATTCTTATGTGAATTTAACTTTATCAGTAACTCCAACTGAAGAACCAATTGAGGGGGAATTCAGCTTCGATTTGGTAGCTATAAGTAGGACCGAACAGGTTTATACGAGAACCTTTAATTTAGTTGTAGAGGGAGACTCATAATGGACGTTTTTGAAGGTAAAATTTGGATTTCGAATAAAGGTTTAACTGAGACCTGTATTGGAGTTGAAAATGGCATAATTAAGGCCGTTAAAAACAATCTCAAAGGAGATCAAAATATAAGATTTGAAGGGATTATGTTGCCAAGTGCATTAGATATGCACGTACATTTTAGAGATCCTGGCAATACACACAAAGAAGATTGGAAAACGGGTTCTGAATCTGCAGCTTGTGGTGGAGTCACTGCCGTTGTAGATATGCCTAATACCGATCCTTTTACTTCAGACACTTCTACTTTTAATCAAAAAGAGTCCATAGCATCTTCTAAATCAATTGTTGATTTTGGAATTGGCGTAAATGTAGAAGAAGGTTTAACTAATAAAAAATGGTTTGATACAATACCTTCTGCATTTTGGAAATTATATCCCTATGGTATAAGCTCTGAACAATATTTTTCTAATGCTAGAGAGGTTTTGGAAAAAACTAATAAACCTCTGGTGATACATTGTGAGCATCCCGATCATATGCACAATGAGCCACTTAATGAATTGGCAGATCATACTAAAAATAGGCATAATGCCGAATCTAAATGTTTATCATCAATGCCATCTTCTTCAAATTTGCACGTTGCCCATTTATCTACTGCAGATGGATTGAATAATATGCCTAGTTTAGCTACTTCTGAAGTTTGTCCCCACCATTTACTTTTGAATTTGGATAATTGTCACTCATTAGATTGCAAAGTGGACCCTCCTTTACGTACTCGTAATGACAATCATACTTTGTATAATGCGTTTAGAGATGGTAGAATTCCAATTCTCGCCAGTGATCATGCACCTCATACTATTAGTGAAAAAAGGTCAGATAATCCACCTTCCGGTCTCCCTGGCGTTGAGACTATGATACCTTTGATGTTGAATGAAGTTTCAGAAGGTCGGCTTGAAATGCAACGTTTAGTTAATGCAATGTCGGAATCTCCAGCTTCGCGTCTTGGATTAGATAGAGGCTTTATTTCAGAAGGTTTAACAGCTGATTTCATGATAGTGGATATGAAAAATAGTAAACCAATAGATTTAGATAATTTACATTCTAAGGCAAATTGGACACCATTCGAGGATTGGCCAGCAATATTTCCCTCAAAGGTTTATCGAAGGGGCGAGTTAATTGCAGACCATGGAGAGATTACTAACATAACCAATGGCCGCAATCTTTTTAGTTAATCCATACATTTTTAACGAAACTTTAATAGCATGTGTAATAAGGTTATATAATAATGCAACGTTTCCGGCAGTACCTAGCTCTTTGCGCACTTGCTTTTTTGTTTACTGCAGGTCCTTCTCAGGCTGAGGACAACGAATATGCTGATATTGAAATTTATTTTGATAAAGTTGGTTTTGGAGATATTTATGAACTTACTACTGAAGAACCCACCTCTGAAAGGCCAAAGTATTGGAAAGCTTATGATGAACCCGGCCAAGAGAATTCATTCTATCCCTTAGTTTCATGGGAAATGAATCTTGGAGGTCCTATAAACTTAGGTGATTCATTAAGTTATATGATATGGGTTGAATCAACAAATGTTCAAGAAATTAGATTTAGAACGACACTTTTTATTTCAACTAGCGAAGGAATGTCGAATATATCGGTTGATGAAGTTACAAAAACAGCAGGTTTTGGGCAGTTTCTAAGTCAAAACTATACCTTAGAGTTAGAAGAATCATCAATAGACACTAGTGACTTCCCTGATGGAGTTCCAGCCTATACTACAATTGGTTTTAAGCTTGAAACAAGTGTTACATGGGCTCCAGACACCGATAATCGCACAGCTTGGGTTAAAGCAGCTTCAAGCAGAGGTTGCGGCAATGGTTCAGGTACAGTAGCATGTGATTCATCATTCATCATGAATCTTAGACATGTAACTATTATGGATGATTATTTAGGATATTTTAGTAATGATCGCGTAGAAGAGATGGGTGCCGATAGTTTATTTATTAAAGTAAATGTTTCAAATGCTTTGGGGGCTGATAATTTAGATTTAGAGAGTGCTAGTATTGAAATCAAGGGCATTTCTGATGGTGGTATTTTTAAAAATTCTATAATAGTTAAAGATAAACACACTTATGCTAAATATATTCAAGGAACATGGTATTATCAAGAAGAACAAAATATTGTGACTGGAATTTATGATATTGAGTTTTCCATTAAGGATAGTTACGGAAATAAGTGGACTGCAAATTTAGATTATGAACTTGTAGTGGATGAGTATGGTTTAGAAATAGAATTCAGTGAAGATTATACAGCTTCCGGACAACTGCCTAAAGGTGGTAAAGTAGATTTTGAGTTTTTAGTGTATAATCGAGGCAATACTAGAGATATATTTACCATTGAATTAGATGATACAACACTTCCTTCAAATTGGGAAGCGACTCTAACATCACAGTCGAGTCTTGACATTGGTATGGGTTTGTATAATTATGTTCAAGTTAAGATTGAAGCTCCAGTTTCAGCATCAGGAGGAAGTAAAGAGCATGTAAACATAATTGTAACATCAACAAGTAATTCTGAAATTTCAGAGAGTACAAAATTAGAGGTTACAGTTAGAACATACGGTGTTGTATTTCTTTCACCACCTGATAAAATAAATATTGATCCTGAAGCTTTGGATATTGATGGTTATTATTATTTTAGTATTAATTTGAGAAATACTGGAAGTGATAAAGACACATATCGATTAGATGCTACAACTGCCCGTAGTGATTGGTCGATACGTATAGAAATTGATGGGACTGAAGTGTCTGCAGTAACAATAGATAAGTCTCAAACGCAAAAAATCGATTTAGTATTGAGGCCATTAAATTACGAAAATAGTTTGGGAGACTCCATTGGACTTCTTTTAACGGCAGATTCAATTTCGCCAGGTGATGGCTCAGCAACCTTAAATTCAGATATAATTATAGACATACCTTTAGATCGAATCTCAGATTTAGCAGTTAATATCGAGGATGTTTCAATTAACGGTAAACCCTTGTCTTTGTTAACTGAAGATGATTTGAGCTCAACAGAACCGGTACAAATTAGATTAACCATTTACAATAATGGGGGTAAAAGTACTGTGCCTTTTGGTATTAAGTTATACGCCGGTCAGAAGGTCGTGGATGAATACAAGCTTGAACAAGGTATCAGTGGATTTGGCAATGAGCCGGTAATTTTGACTTGGTCTAATCCTTCTTCAGGGTTTACTCTGTTGAAGATCAAAGTAGACTTTGAACAGGCAGTTTCTGAATCAATATATTCATTATCTGATAATTCAATTGATATTCGGTTGACAGTAGGTGAGCAAACTATAGGTGGTAATGAAGATAATGTAGATTCCTCATTGTTATCTGCACCAGGGTATCTATCAACATTTTTGGTATTAACAATAATTACTATTTTTAGCCGCCGAAAGAATAATATTTAATCTTCATAAATCTCAAGAAATTCTCCACAAAAGGGACATGCTTTCCATTCTGGTTTTACTGGCTTATTACAGGATGCACAATATTCTTGATTTTCACTCGCTGAATTAGTATACTCTTTCATATCTCCAAAATTTTGATTAGATAGTGGTATCGTTTCTTCTTGTTCTTTAAAGATAACTGCATCTTGTTCGTCAAATCCATCTAATTTTTCAGGTTCATTATTTCCGAATAACTCATTCAATATGTCATGCTCATTTTGAATAATTTCACCTTTGAGTTGCCTATTACTTCCATCAAGATTTTCGGGTTCTTCAATTTCAATTTCGTATTCTTCTTCCAATGGGATTAATTTAGGTAAAATCCTAAATTTCCTTCTTACTTCTTTACCTTTCTGTGTTTTTGTTAGAACAAGATAAAGCAATATTACTGCGATTATTATTATTAAAATGACTTGGTTATTCTCTAACTTTTCAATTTCGGTCCTAATTTCTTCAAGTGCCAATCTATTATTCACACTTAGGTTTATGATAGTAATATATTTATGACTTATCTCTAACAAGTTTTTATATCAAGCCCATTTAGAGTGGGATACTCCAGAGCCAGATTTATCCTAGTTCAGCATAGCGGGGTGGGGTAGCTAGGAAATCCCGTCGGGCTCATAACCCGGAGATCGATGGTTCAAATCCATCCCCCGCTACCATTTTTATTAAGAAAGCGTTTTAACCCTATATTGAGAAAAATCTTTGAACACACTGCGGATGCCGGTATTGAAGCTGAAGGTGCAGATTTGCCTGAGTCTTTTCAAGAGGTTAGCTTAGCATTTACAGAAATAATTACAGGAGGAAATCTTCCAAACTCAGAATCTTTCCATGTTATAAATTTAGAAGGTACTGATTTGGATAATTTATTAATTCGTTATATATCACATTTAATTTTCCTTTTTGATACTGAGAATTTTATAGTTGGCTCTACAAATCTTGAGTTTTCACTTGATAAAACCAAGAAACTTAGGGGTAAAATACATGGTGAAATATATAATGAGTCAAAGCATGGCTATGGTGTTGAAATCAAGGCTATTTCCTATCATATGCTACATGTCTCAGAAGGTCCGCCTTCTCAAATTAAATTAATATTAGATCTTTAGAAAGAGGTAAATCGATACATGCTCCTGCCTAAAAATGGTTTGGACGGCAATGGCTTATAATCAAGGTAAGAGAGTAAAGCCAATTTGGGATTCGGGTACAATTAATTTCATGTCCTCCGGTATTGATATGTCTGTTCCGGAGACTACAGAACCAACACTGGTTTGGGATATGGGTGGAATACTTAGAAATCGACCAGATCCCTCTTCTTTAAAACTAAATCCAGAGACTGAAATGTATATTGATTTTGGATTAACTTGGGGTGAAGATATTATTGATTTATTGATGTTAGATAGAGGTCAGGTAATTCTTCCTTTAAGAAATCTTCAAGGTTTCAATGAATTAGATGCAGCTTTAGCTTATGTTGAAAATGTAACTATAGGTATAGATTGGTCTTCTTCAGTAAAGTCTTCAAGTTCAGATTTTGCAATAGATATAGTAAAATTACTTCATTTACTTCATCAGAGAGGTCAAACTGATATTTTGATATATAGTTTAATTGGTGAATTGCCATATATCCCTGCAGGAACTGCAGCTAATTTGAATATTAATTTAGCATATCTTAATGATTCCAGAATCCAACCGCAGTGGGCTAAGGGAGTATTCATTTTCGAATAATTTAAATGTTGCACATAGGTATTGACGATACAGATTCACTCAAAGGAGGCTGTACAACTTGGTTAGCGACGGAGGTTATTCAAGAATTATCTGAATTTGATTTAATAGGGTACCCTCGTTTAGTGCGCTTGAATCCAAATGTACCATGGAAGACTAGAGGTAATGGGGCTGTGGCTTTGACACTAGGTAAGGGCATAGGATTGAAAAAATTAATAGGCGAATTTGATGGTAAGTCCTTTTTTACATTTGAAAAAGGTATTGAAATAGAATATAGAAAAGAGCAAATCCTTGAAAGAGTTCTAAGTTTAATGGATAAGCATTCTATGCCCGATTCTGAACCTGGTGTTGTAGTTTCAGATTCATTTCTTCCAGAGGGGCTGTATTGGCAAGGAGTAAGTAGTATAGTTACCAAAGATATGCTTTTAGAATCAATGGGAGGGGCTATTTCCTCAGGATTAAGAGGCTCTAGAGGGATCTTCGGGGCTGCTTGTTCATTAGCTTGGTCAGGTAGTATTACTAAGGTTAATGGCATTTCACATACTTGGGAGTTGATAGGATATAGAAATCAAGATAACTGGGGTACAAAGAGAAATATTGATAACTCGGTAGTCCAAGAATTATCAAATATCGAAACTGTCTTTTCATGTAATGATTTAGATGGTAAAGTTGCAATGGTTCCAAATTCTCCATGTCCTGTTTTATGGGGGTTTAGAGGTACAGATGGTGATAAGCTAATCCAAAATTTCGAGAAATTAGGACCTGAAATACCCTCACGATGGTTACTTTACAAAACAAATCAAGCTACAGATGATCATCTTAGGTATAAAGAAATATCTGAAATGAAGGATGGGGATAGTGTCAATATAGAAATAACTGTTATTTCAAACCCTAGCATAATAAAGGGCGGCCACCGTTTTTTCGGAGTAAAGGATAAATTTGATCAAACTGCCCAGTGTGCAGCCTTTGAACCAACTAAAAATTTTAGGCATATTATTGATAAACTTGAGATTGGTGATTATTTAGTAATCTGCGGGAGTGTAAACAATGGTACAATAAATTTAGAAAAGTTGAGAATTTTAGATTTAGTTCCTAGATTTTTAAAACCAGCAAATCCGTTTTGTGATTGTGGTCAAAGGACCCATTCATCTGGTAAAAATTCATACTATCGTTGTAAATCGTGTAGTAAAAGATATGACCGGCCTGACAAAGTTGAAATAAGTTCTGATTTAGAATTGAAATGGTATGAACCTCCAGCCTCGTCTCGCAGACATTTATCTACACCTATATCTTTGATGCATTACTAAATTATGAATATTGAAGATAATGATAGGAAAAGGGCATATTTTGCTTTGATTATAGGTATATTTGCTATTTCGACATCAGCTATCCTTATACGATGGAGTAGTAGCGATCCCTTAGTTATCGGTTCTTATAGGCAAACATTTGCTACTTTTTTATTTTTACCTTTTTTAATTAAAGATAAATTTAAGGAGATAACTTCATTAAAAATTAATGAAGTTATGGAATTAGTATTGATAGGTCTTCTTTTGGGTGCACACTTTGGCTTTTGGATTTCTTCAGTTAAAGCAACATCAGTTGCCGCTTCAGTTCTCTTAGGTACTTGTCATATTGTTTATGTTTCTATCATAGGTTGGTTAATTTTTGGTGAAAGCCTTAATTCCAAAGGAATTTTTGGTACGCTAGTTGCTTTATCAGGTATCCTTATTCTTTTTTGGGGGGATTTGATTGAAGATCCTGGTAACTTTAAAGGTAATATTTTAGCATTTATCTCAGGTATATTGGCTGGCTTGTATTATCTTGGTGGCCGTAAACATCGTAAGAAAATTAGTTTGCCAACTTATGCATTTATGGTTTATCTTTCAAGTGCCATTTCTATGTGGATCATTGTTCTAGTTCAAGATTTAGAATATCAACAAATTTCGAATTCAGAGTTTAAATTATTTTTCTTAATGGCGTTAGTGCCAACCTTATTAGGGCATACTATGCAAAATTGGGCACTTGCTTTTTTACCTGCTTATATTATTTCGATAACTTTACTTGTTGAGCCTATTGGTTCGGGTCTTTTGGCATGGTTAATATTTAATGAAATACCAAGTTTAGGAGTTTTGATTGGAGGTATTATAGTTCTTTGTGGAGTATATGTTGTAGCCTTATCTGAACCTGTTTCTAATCGATAAGATCGTTTTTTAATTTTTCGAATTCATCTATTTTAATAATTCCCATTTTTTTTAAGTTTTCAAGTTCTTTTATTCGTTTATTTTTCATATTGGTATCTTTGTCTATAGGTCTTTCCGTCTTTTTTTCTTTCTCTTTAATTTCTTTTAAATTATTTTGTTTATTATCAATTTCATTTTTTCTTTTTTTTCTCTGAGCCAATTCGTTGAGTATAATAGCTGCGATTTCAAGTTCCTTTCCCCCTTTTATTTTAGAAAGCGTTTCACCAGCTTCATTTTCCTTTTTTTTTCGTATAATTTTTCTTCGCATAGGTATTAACTTAATATCTTTAGATAAGCGGCGATAAATAAATGTTAGAGTAATATGAAAATGTTTTAACCACCCCACTCACTGGTAAGTACATGTCTGAGTTAGTATTGTTAAGGGATGAGGAATTAAAAATGCAATTACGGCCTCATGTATTCTCATTTTTTTATTTATATATTATTTTCTTTCTATTATTAGTATGGGCTTACATAATTTATGATTTTTTTGTCCAGGATAAATTTACAGCTTTCCCTCTTTATGAATTTATAATAAAGATACCTTTTGCTAATGAAGTTTTAGCTGGAGCTATGATTTGGTCTTTAGGTTTACTTATAGTTGGTTTTTTAGCACGTTTTTTTTTCTTAGACTCTGGGGGTCAGAGTATTTTCAGACTTTATGCCGGTGTTGCATTTTTGGGGATTTTAGTAATGTCTTATCATGCTTGGAAGATGGAAGATACAATGGATTTTGGCCTTTGGTTTATCCCTAGTCTGACTGCAGCCGTTGGTTTTTTAGGAATGCTTTCAGTTAATGCTTATCGCCGTTCTTTTACTTATTATCTTACTAATAATCGAATAGTTCTTAAGAGCAGTTTTCTCATGAATAATAGTGAGCGTCAGGTACGTTATAATCACATTGAAGATATAAAGATGGAACAAGGTGTCATCGGGACTATCTTTGGCTATGGTACCGTATTGCCACTTACAGGTTCAGGCCTCGGAACTGGAAGTGATGAATCGATGGTGATTGTCGGTTCTGGAGCTGAAGTAAAGGGATTAGGAAGTATTGGTCTTGCAGGAGGCTCTCGTAGTTCATCTAAGAGAATAAGACATAATCCACACGATTGTCTTTTTGGTGTACCTTCCCCTAGTAAGGTTAGAGATCTAATAACCGAAAACATTCAATCAGATACTGGCGTTGAGCATCTAAAGAATATTAAAGAATTATTGAGTAAACAAGAAGACTCAATTGATGAATAATTAAGCAGCTTTTAATTCAATACCAGCTTCTTTAAGCATATTTATTGACAGTTCAAAATCAGAGACCCACCTATCTGGTATCTCAGTATCTTTAGGATATATCACAGTTATAATTCCAGCTTGGATTAATGATCGAGCACATCTAGTACATGGAGGCCAAGTAACATATGCTGCACAATCTTTCAAAGATATTCCAATTCGGGCCGCATGCATGATTGCATTTTCTTCAGCATGACAAATCATAGGATATTTTATTTCTCGGTTATTCAATCTCTCATCATTGTCTTCAATTCCTCTTGGTAGTCCATTAAATCCAGTACTTCTAATTTCACGGTCAGGTCCAACAACAACACATCCTACTTTTGTGGATGGGTCTTTGCTCCAATTTGAGATATGGGTTGCAAGATTTAAGAAACGTTCATTCCAATTAGCCATTATTTATTAATTCAAAAGGGCCCCAATATAGGTATCTATGAAGTTTTAATTTTATGACATATTTTACAGTCACATTCTTTTTTTCGTGCTTGACACCATTCTCTTCCATAGAAAATCATTTGTAAATGAAGTTTGTTCCATAAACTTTTATCAAATTTACGCTTTAAATCGTTTTCAGTCGTCATTACATTTTTCCCACTTGATAGGTTCCAACGGAACGCTAATCGGTGAATATGAGTATCTACTGGAAATGCCGTTTGATTGAAAGCTTGAGACATGATTACAGATGCAGTCTTATGCCCTACTCCTGCTAAATTTTCCAATTCTTCAAAAGTGTTGGGGACTTCACCACTATGTAAGGACAATAGCTGCTGAGACATTTTTTTTATATTTTTAGATTTGGTTGGAGCTAGCCCAATTTCTTTAATATAATTTTTAATTTTTTCAGCACTTAAAACATCCATTTTTTCGGCAGTATTTGCGATTTCAAATAACTTAGGCGTTATTTCATTTACTTTCTTGTCAGTACTTTGTGCACTAAGCATGACTGCCACTAAAAAAGTAAAATGATTGTCATGATTTAAAGGGATTTCCGGTTTAGGATATAATTCCTCTAGCGTGGAAGTTATAAATTCAACTTTATCCACTAATTTCAATATTTCTCCTATTATTTCCCTTTGAAATTAGCTTTTCTCTTTTCCATAAATGCAGTGATTCCTTCTTTTCCATCTTCAGAATTAAAACATTCTAAAAACATTTCTCGTTCAAATCTTAGTCCCTTTTCAAGCTTCATATTCGAGACTGATTTTATGCTCAATTTAGCTCTTTCAATTGCGTAAGGTGACTTTTCAGCAATCGTTTTTGCAATTTCTATAGTTCTATCTTCTAATTCTTCTGGAACGTAAACAAAATTTAGAATCCCATATTGTAATGCTTCATCAGCTCTTATCATTCTTCCTGTAAGTATCATTTCCATCGCTCGCCCTTCACCAATTAGTCGAGTAAGTCTCTGAGTTCCCCCTGCGCCAGGTATAATTCCAATATTTATTTCTGGTTGTCCTAATTTTGTTCGATTACTTGCAATTCTTAAATCGCAGGACATTGCAATTTCTAATCCTCCACCTAAACAAAAGCCATCTATCATTGCGATTACTGGTTTTGGTAGGTTTTCAATTATTTCAGTTACTATCCAATCTTCTTTGAGATCTTTTTCAGTCTCTAAATCAAGCTTCAAAAATTCTTTAATATCAGCACCAGCGATGAATGCTTTTCCAGGTGCTCCAGCTAAAATTATAACTGAAATACTCGAATCCTCTCCAAGTTTAGTAAAGGCCTTAGCCATTTCATTTCTTGTTTTTGAATTAAGACTATTCATCTGCTCAGGACGGTTAATTGTAACAATCCCAATTTTGTCTTTTCTTTCTATTAAGACATTATTCATATTACTATAATCAGGCATCTTTTATTGAAGTTTTGTTCTATTCATCAAATACACCACATGAAGGACAAACCTTCTCTTCCGATATTTCAAACATAGACCCGCAGGCACTACACAATAATTCACCATCTATTTCAGTAAAATTCGAATTATCACTTACATCACTTTCTAAAATTCCATTAGTCTCAACAACTTCTGCAATCCCTGTGATAAATTCTTCACTTTCTTTATTTCCTATGAAATAATATCCAGCACCTCCTAAACCAACAAGCCCCAAAAGTCCTGCACCAATAAAAAGGGTATTACTGGAACTTTCCTTTTTACTTTCTTCCACAGTTTCTTCTTCTATTTCAAGAACTATGGAGCTAACTTCAACATCAGATTCATAATCTATTCTATCTACAGCCACTACCGAATAGTAATATTTGTGCCCAAGTGCCACATCTAAATCTCGGTAAGAAATATAATTTTTTTCAGATTCGAAGTAGCCTACTATTTCTCCAGTTTCATTTTGATTAATTGAGCGATAAATTCGATATCCTATAACATCTTGTGATTGAGATGCTTGGAATGTAATTGAAATATCGGTAGTCCCATTGTTAATTTCTTTAGTGTCCTTTAGTTCTAAATTTCTAATATTTTTAGGTATATTTTGATCAACTATGAATTCTTCATAACTTTCATTAAGAATATAATTTCCAACTTGGTCATAAGCTATAATTTTAAAATAATAATGATTTTCATTAACACAGTTAATGGAAATTGGGAAATCCTTGGTCATATATTCTCCATATAATATCCATTCCAATGGAAATATTTCTTCTCTCTCCTTAGATAATGAATAATATAAACTTAAATTTACGGTATCTTCTAAGTTTTCTATATTAATAATCATTGAATTTGAGTTGGTTAATTTGGGGATATTAACAAGAGTAGTATTCGGAGCTATAGTGTCGATAGTTAATATATCGGTGATATTTGAGATGCCTTCATTTCCAGCTTCATCATAAGAGATTACTCTAAATTCATATACTCCATCCATAGGTATATTGAAACCTACCCATTTAGCGAGAGTATCTTCTTCTATAAGGATCCATGTTTGATTGTAATTTAGGCGATACTCTATGCTATAACTAGTAATATTGGAATGATTTATATTCCATTCAATCTCAATATAGTCTAAATTGGTGATATTGGTTGATAGTCTTAGAGATACATCAGCATAAGGTGCTGAAAGATCGACTAACGTTTGACTGTCATATTTATTTTCTTTATCTTCTACAAGTCCTTCATTATCGCCACCCATGGATCTAAAACGGTATTGGTATCCGTCAATTCCGTATGGGAATATTGCGGAGTCAATATCCTTAGAAAAGTTATTCCAAAGTATCCAATCTCCCCAAACTTCACCATTAGTTCCATTATCAGTCATGTATTCTATTAGGAAATATTTTGTATCATTCCCCATTATTTCATTCGTTTTGTACCAGTCATGAACATACCAATTGACTTCAAAAGAAGAATTATTAACTAATTCAGGAGATTCGGTATATGTCCCGGGAGATAAGGTATCTGGAATAATGTACATTCTTGCAGTAATAATTGCACTATTCGAAAGTTCTTCAGTTGAATTTCGGGATACTATGTTTACGTCAAAAGAGCCAATTGAAAATTTAGTTATACTATCACTTAGGGCTATTTTTAGTTCAATGTCTCCATCTTGGCCGTATGGTATTTCCAATACTGAATTATAGCTTATTATGGTAAAATTACTCGTATCATTTAAAGAAATTGTGATGTCATAAGTATCTTTGACATTTCCAGTATTAATTGCCCAAATCGTGAAGGTATATTGTTCCTCAGAAATATCTTTATTTGAGATTGGAATTAATAATTCCATATTATAGGTTTCATTTACAGATACTGTAAGCTCATTGTATATTTCTTGAAAATTCCATAATTTAGATCTTAAATTGGAAGTTTCAAGTTCCATGTCTAACCATTGTCGTCCATCACCACCTCCGCTTCCACCCCAACCTTGTGTTGAGTCTCTTGCAGCTATTGCAATTAAATTATTTCCATTATTTAACCAAGAACTGTTGATAGTAATTGTATCTTCCCAATAACGTCCATCTCCTCCACATCCCCATCCGCTGAAGCAATCCCTTATCAATTTTTCATTGAGATATACTTTATAGTAATCATCATGGGCAATTTTTATTCGTAGTTCACTAAAGTCTAAACTTCCAGTATAGTTAAGCCAGTGCCTAGCCGTAATATAGGTATAATTCGTATCGTCAGTTTGCCATAATGTATTAGGTTCAATACCTCTAAGTTCATCGTTCCCAAACGGTGCAGCTCCGATTTCCCACATAGAATCATTATAATTTATTTCATAAAAATCATCTGGAAAATCACTTCCATTCCATATTGCATAATTATATTCAGTTGAATTACTAGATCCTGAATGGATTAAGGTGTTAATGGTTTGAGAATAGTATTGTGATATTATAGTTGGAAATATTGAGTAATTTCCAGCCTGAGCCGTATCGCTAGTAGTTATGTTAAGTTTTACATCCATCGATTCATTTGGCGATAAAGAAGCAATATTTGGTGAAAACGTATAATCCCAATCATTTGGAATATTATATAAATAAAATGTAAAATTATCGTTTACATCTCCATCATTGGTTATATTGAACTGAAATATTACAGTTTCATCAATATTTGATGTTTTATGCATTTTTAAAAAATCAATACTATATGCATAATAGCCAATATGTATAGATCGCGTGAGTGTTGTGTTAAGAACTTTAGCAGTTACATTGATGTCTCCTAATCTTTCAGGAGTCCAATCAACTAGCCATTCATAGGTTTGGTTTTTCTCTATATCTATCGTTTTATTAGAAAAAAAGAGTCCATCAATATCTAAACTAATAGTGACATTAGTTTCATTATTTTCACCATCGTTAAAATAATCAATACGCAACACTAATTCGTCCCCAAGAACAATTGGTGTATTTTTCCAAGAAGGTACATTAATTGCCAGTTCAACGTCTAACCATTGTTCAGTATCGCCACCCCATGTTATATCTATTCCAAGAATAACAAGAACATTTTCACCATCTATAAGCCAATCTGGATTAGGTCCTGAGTATTGACTTCCATCATACGTTAATACATTATTCCAATACTCTGCATCACCTTCATAGCAACCATCATGATTTTGATACCATGAACAATCTCTGATTAAATTTCCATTAAGATAAGCCATGTAATAATTATTATGAGCAATACTAAGTGTTGCGCTTAGAACTTCTTCGGGTTTTTCATATGTAAAATAATGACGGATTATTAAATAATCTCCTAATCCGTCTTCAGTTTGCCAAATCGTATTAGGTTCTAAACCATTAAGCTCTTCATTACCAAAGGGAGTAGCGTTAACATTCCAATCAGAATCATCATAATCGGAAGCATACCAGTTTACTGGAAGGCATGATTGGGTATCACAATCATCATCATCATCATCGTATAATTTATATTTATAATTTGTAGCATTATCTTTTCCGCTAGATATTAGAGTTACTAGTTCCCCATTTTCTAAATCATTAGTATATTTTATTGAGGAAATATTGATTTCAGCGTCATCAGCTTTAGCTTGACCAATAATTATAAAAGTTATAAAAATAATAACCAGAAATGCGAGACTATGTCGAATAACCATGAGTATGTATAAACAACAATATAATTATAGCTTATTACCAGTTTATAATTAGATTTTGAAGTTCTCTTATATCGCCTTTTAGATGGTAATCGGCTTTTTCAATTACACGTTTATCGTCGGTATTTACCGCAACAGATAATCCAGCTCTTTCAAACATAGGCAAATCTACTGTTGTGTCTCCAATAGCTGCTACTTGTTTTTTTTCTAACTTTAATTTATTTAATAATTTATCCATCACTGCTCCTTTTGCATGCCCACTAGCATTTACTTCTACAATTAAGTGCCCATCTTCACCATCAATAAGATTATTGGCCAATGGTTTTTTCATATTCCATTTTTTAGCCCATTTTTCAGCAAGAAAAGTTATACCGCCACTTAAAAAAATGGTTTCTATATTATTCCGGTGGAGTTCAGAAACTAGTTCCTCTGCACCTTCGATTGGTTTGATTTCATCCAGTATTGTATTTATGTATTTTTCATTAACAATTTCATCACTACTCTCTTCCCATTGTTTTACATCTGCTTTTACAAATTCTTGATCTGTTATTTTATTTTGGATATATAGGTTAAGTCTTTCCGTATTATCTGTGCCGAAATGATCATGTATGTAAGCCCAACAGGAACGTGGCTGTAGCAGGGTTCCGTCCATGTCAAAAACTACTAGTTTGATGTTTGTCATTTTATCCGAATGAAGAACTAAATCTATCAGTAGGTCCATTTTCTCTTTCTAGCATCATTTTCATTTGCTCTTTTGACATTGTGTGAGCTTTTTGTGCGAGATCATATGATTCCTTTGCATCTTTCTCTTCCATTTCTACTTTAAAACTTAAACCTGAAAACATTATAGAATCTTTACCTTTATTAGTAAAAATTGCAAGAATATTAACTTCTGGATTTGATTGAAATTCTACATTATTGAAAATTTCAGTTTCACCTTCCGCAGGCATAAAAACAGTTATTTTTTTTGCTTTAAGCATAAGTTCATATTTCAACCCACTTCAAAAGGCTTTATCGAGTTATAATATCCAGTTCTCTTTCCATTTTTCTTCTACATTCGTATTGTTCATCGAGATGGTGCCAATGATTTACATGACTTTCACCCAATTTATATGAAAGAAAGACCGTTTCAACGCCCCTTAATGAATTAAAATTGACAATACCTAGCGTTGGTTCATCTACTTCAATTCCCAATTTTCCTAAATCCATGGTCAAGTTATTTACACAATTAGTATTATTCTCAAGTTCAAGTTGTAGTTCTTCCCAGCCTGGTTTTAACGCAGCTCTATAGTCTTCTCGAACTTCTTCCATAATCTCTTCTAATTGTTCTTCTAACATCTCTTGACGTACTGAATATTCGCAGAGCTCATTGAGCTGAGGAGTAATCAAACCTAACAGACCGTTAGCTTCTTCCACAGTGAAAAGCCGAATGGCATTCCTTACCATGGATACAACTAGTTAGGAATGGGCAAATAAATAGAACCGATGCCTAAAAACTGACCAAACATTCATAATCTCCATTCGGAATACTACCTAATATTTAGGTATGAAAGAATCAACACATCCTGACAAATTCATTAGCCGACATATTGGCCCATCGCCAGTCGAAGTAGAAGAAATGTTGTCTTATCTTGGCTTTAACAGCCTCTCAGATTTTTCGAATTCTATAATTCCAAGTACTATACTTTCTTCTAAGAAAATGAACATACCTCCCTCTATTTCAGAGTCTGAGGCACTTACCAAATTGAAGTCCGTGGCATCTAATAATGTAATTAATAGAAATTTTTTGGGACATGGCTATTTTGGTACAAAAACCCCTCTAGTCATCAAACGCAATATTCTGGAAAATCCGGGATGGTATACTCAATATACGCCATATCAGGCCGAAATCGCACAAGGAAGATTAGAGGCATTATTAAATTTTCAGACAATGGTTTGCGATTTAACAGGAATGGAAATTGCGAATGCTTCTCTCTTGGATGAAGCTACTGCTGCGGCTGAGGCAATGAGCATGGCCTGTAATTTATTAAGAGGCAAACGTTCAACCTTCTTAGTTTCGGATTTAGTTAGTATTCAGACTATTAATGTAATAAGAACTAGGTCCGAACCTCTTAATATCAAAGTTTTAGTTTCTCCATATTCGGATTTTGAATTTAGTGATGATGTTTTTGGTATTTTACTCCCATACCCTTCAGTTGATGGTTCTATAGCCGATTATTCAGATGTAGTTGAGAAGTCTCGACGTATTGGGGCCATGACTGTAGTTTCAACAGACTTACTTTCACTTTGTCTCCTCAAACCACCTGGTGAATGGGGTGCTGATATAGTAATAGGAAATTCTCAGAGGTTTGGAGTTCCTATGGGCTTCGGAGGACCTCATGCCGCATTTATGGCAACATTGGAGAAATATAAACGAAATTTACCAGGTCGTTTGGTTGGAGTTTCAAAAGATAGAGAAGGTAATGATGCTTTACGTTTAGCTCTACAGACTCGTGAGCAGCACATACGTAGAGATAGAGCTACAAGCAATATTTGTACTGCTCAGGTTCTCTTAGCTATAATGTCTTCAATGTATGCCGTATATCACGGTCCTAAAAAATTGGAAAAAATTGCTGAGAGAGTCAATTATTTTGCAAATGGGTTATTTTTTAGTTTAAAGTCCAGCGGTTATCAGATAGACTCAGAAAATTTCTTTGATACAATAAAGGTTAAGAAAAAAGACCCCTCCATTATAAAAAAAGCATTATCTTCAAATATAAATTTTTGGGATTATGGAGATTCTATAGGGATATCCATTGATGAAGAAACTACCAACTCAGATGTTCGAGAAATACTTAATTTATTTGATTCAGAATGGGTTGAACCTTCTCGCAGTAGTATACCTTCGAATTTACGGCGAACGAGTCCATACCTCCAACATCCCGTTTTTAATACGTATCATTCAGAAACTGAAATGTTAAGATATATTCATAGATTAGAAGCAAAAGATTTATCCTTGAACAATAGCATGATTCCATTAGGTTCTTGTACAATGAAATTAAATGCAGTAGCTGAAATGGAAGCTATAACTTGGCCTAATTTTTCTCAAATACATCCTTACGCTCCACTTGATCAAGTTAAAGGTTATCTTAATCTGTTTGAAGATTTAGAAAAGTGGTTGTGTGAAATAACGGGTTTTGCCGCAATCTCATTACAACCGAATGCAGGTAGTCAGGGTGAGTATGCTGGAATGTTAGCCATTAGAGAATATCATCATTCAAGAGGTGATAAAAATCGTAATATTTGTTTAATTCCAATCTCGGCACATGGCACTAACCCTGCATCTGCAGTAATGGTAGGCATGAAAGTAGTAGGCATTCAATGTGATGAGCAAGGCAATATTGATTTAGAAGATGTTAAAGCTAAGGCTGGGAAATATTCTTCCGAATTAGCCTCTATGATGATAACTTATCCTTCAACACACGGAGTTTTTGAGGAAACGATTGGGGAAGTTTGTGATATAATTCACTCAAATGGTGGCCAAGTTTACATGGATGGAGCCAACATGAATGCAATGGTGGGTTTGTGCAAACCTGGTGAGATTGGTGCTGATGTTTGCCATTTAAATTTGCATAAAACCTTCTGTATACCTCATGGCGGCGGAGGTCCAGGAATGGGTCCAATAGGTGTGGCTACACATTTGATAGATTTCTTACCTTCAAATCCTTTAGATATTTACAAGAGCAAGTCCAGTACTGGGCCTGTTTCAGCTAGTAATTGGGGCAGTTCAAGTATCCTTCCAATTTCATGGGCTTATATTGCAATGATGGGCCCTGATGGTCTGACTGAAGCTACAAAAGTAGCAATTCTTAATGCAAATTATATTGCGAAGAGACTTTCTAAGCATTACACTATATTATATACTGGAAAGTCTGGAAATGTAGCGCACGAATGTATACTAGATACGCGTGAGTTATTATCTAATGCGGGTTTAGTAATTGATGATATTGCTAAACGATTAATGGATTATGGATATCATGCTCCAACAATGTCTTGGCCAGTTCCAAGTACTCTGATGATCGAGCCTACAGAATCGGAATCTAAGAAGGAAATAGATCAATTTTGTGAGGCCATGATATCAATAAAATATGAAATAGATCAAATTAAGGATAATGGTAGTTCTTCTGATAATCCATTAATTGGCGCGCCACACACCGCAATTGAAATTGCTAGTGACAAATGGTCTCATTCTTATTCAAGAGAGACTGCAGCATACCCTATAGATTATTTAAAAACCCATAAGTTTTGGCCTTCTGTTAGTAGAATAGATAATACCTGGGGCGACCGTAACCTAATATGTTCGTGTCTTGATGTAGAAACATATATGGAGGATAATTAATGACTCGAATAAAAATATACGGGACTCCCACTTGCGGAGATTGTGTTGTAGCCAAACAAGTATTTAATGAAAAAAACATGGATTTTGATTTCATAAATATAGCAGATAGTGAAGAAGACACTAAGAAAGCTATTGAATTGAACAATGGTGAGCGAAGAATTCCAGTGATTATATTTGGAGATGGTTCGATTTTAGTTGAACCTTCTCGAGATGAACTATTACTTAAAATATCGTAAATTTAGTTTGAAAAAAGGAGATTTTTCCCGAATTTAACTAAGGTAAGCCTTTTTATGGGTGAGCTAAAGTGTGAAATTGGTGTTTGATAGTCCAAACACTTCCTCGGAGAAAAATATGAAGACTAAAATTTCGAAAGCGTTATTGCTGGCCACACTTATGTTGGGTACATCATTATTGATGTTTGCTCCAGCTGCAGAAGCGCAAGCTGCTGTTGCTTACTCAATCAGTTTTACAAATGGTCAAGTGACCTTAGATGTTAGACCTGGAGCTAGTGGGATTGGTTGTACTGAGATGCTTGTTACCAATGAAGGTCAGGCTACAATTGATGTAGATGTTGCACTTTCAGGTGGCGGTGTTACTATTTCACCCGGTGCAGTTTCAGTTACACTTGGCCCTGGCGGATCTATTACAGTTCCAATTTGTGCATTAGCACTGTCAAGATCATCTTATAAGACTGTTCAAGTTAGTGCATTAGCTTCAGGCCGAGAAACAAATACACAATTAAATCAAGTTAACAAGAATGCTGGTTTTGCAGTTATCGTAGAGCAGTATGCTAGATTATCAGTTCAAGCTACTCAGCCTTTCCAAAGAATAGGACCTGGTAAAGAGTTCGTTTTGATTTTCACAGCAGTTAATAATGGCAATTATCAGGATACCGTTGCCGTTGAAATTTTGAATCAGAAAGATTTAGAAGATTCCGGATTTACTGTAGCCCTGGCGGCAGGACAGTATCAGATTGATGCATCTGGTGAGCAACAAGTTCAATTAACTCTTGCCACACCTCGTGGAACCGTTGTTGGTTGGAGTAATGAATATCATACAGTGATTATGCAAGTTTCAACAACACTCCAAGGTGAAACTGAAGCAAGGTCTATCACTGCAACACTTTGGGTTCGTGGTGTATTCTTACCTGGTTTTGATCCTATATTTACAATATTTGCTTTAGGTTTAGTTGCTACAGCTCTATCTCGTTCCCGTAGAGATTAAGTTAAGCATTATAGATAATAGATTATAGCCTAGCTTTGGCTATGTTAGTAATGGAGAAGTCATGTGGATTGGTATTATTCAATTCGAATAAAGTTCTTCTCTTAAAATATTATACCAACGGTATTTCAGGGGAAGGTGGACACTGGGATTTTCCGAAAGGACATGTTGAGTCAAATGAGACTGAGATTGAGACTGCTGTAAGGGAGTTAGAAGAGGAAACTGGAATAACTGATATTAAAATATTAGATGGTTTTCGTCATTCTATAAATTACACACTATTTCGAAAATCAGAGCCGATATCTAAGGAGGTGATATTCTTTTTAGCCTCCACCGTTGAAAAAAGAGTAGAACTTAGTAGCGAACATATTGATTATGCATGGCTTGATTTTGAAAATGCGATTGTAAAATTAACCTATGATAATGCCCGTCAAATACTAAAAAAGGCAGTCTCATATCTTAAAAAATAAGAAAGTATGCTTTTATCTATATTAATCTCTATACCTAATGAGTGAGTAATAACAATGAACCTGAAAAGTTAGATTTACTATCACGAGATGAAATCCTTCGAGGCATAATATTCCTCTTTTGTCTAACTTTATTATTCATATCTTTTAGTTCAGTAGACGTTATATTTGGAATTTTAAGTTTTCTAGTCGCTATTTTTTTTCTTAGTATTCTATTTTGGAAAGGCCCCATTGCAGTAGAACCTGCATATCTTTTAGAAAGATATTCGGATAATTTTGCTTATTATCTCGATAAAGGAGAATTATATTTGTGTACCTCCTTCAATGCCACTAAGAAATCTGAAAAAGTATTAATGAGTGTAGGTTACAACTTTTGTTTGGTGATGTTCTTTGTAGTCCCTATTGACCTTTTTTTCCAAGAATTAACGGAGGATCCAAATTCTCTCTTACTTTATCAACAATTCTTAACTTGGGTGATTTATGTAATTGAAAGTACCTTTGGTATAGGTGTTTCAATAAGTGGAGAGTATTCTACAAGATTAGTTTATCAAGACATGATAGATATGGAAATAGTTTCAGAATGTACTGGTCTTCATGAAACTTTATTTTTAAGTTTACTAATACTTTGTTTTAGAGGCGTTAAGCCAATTCTTAGAGTTAAGTGGGCCTTCTATGCAATAATATTTATATTTATTGAAAATCTAGTAAGGATAATATCGGGTTACCCTTTGATACATATTTTTGGTGTAAGCACATGGGAAACCTTCCATTATTTTTGGTGGCACACCGGACAATATGCACTAATAATGTCTTTATTTGTTCTTTGGATTATGATAGTTGCAGGTAATCCTAAGAATAAAAGCGTAAAAAGAAACTTTATAAAATAATTTTTAATCCAATTTATGGTTCATTTTTTCGGCTTTAGTTCTTAAATAATCTTTATTCTCTTTATTTGCTATGGTCACATGCTTTATTTGACGAACTTTAAATCCGTCTTTTTCCAATTCTTCAGCTTTAGAAGGATTATTAGTCATTAGTTTAATTTTAGTAATTTTCAAATGTCTTAGAATTGCGGTAGCTCCACTATAATCGCGTAATTCAGCACCAAAACCCAATGCAATATTTGCCTCAACAGTATCCATTCCATCATCCTGTAAATTATATGCCTTTAGCTTATTTACTAGTCCAATTCCTCTTCCTTCTTGTCTTAAATAAACAATAACACCCCTTCCTTCCTCTGCAATTTTTTCCATAGCCAAATCCAATTGTTCTCCACAATCGCACCTCATAGAATGTAATACATCTCCGGTAAAACATTCGGAATGTATTCTAACTAATACTTCTTCCCCTATTCTACCCATTACCAATGCTAAGTTTTCTTTATCCATATTATCTCCCGGAAATGCTAATAGACGAAAATTACCAAACTTTGTAGGAAGTCTTGCTTCAACTAGAGGTTCACTTTTTTTATTCATAATTATTTAGATATAATTAACAATTCTTTATCGTCTTTAACTAAATGGTACTTTCTTCTTTTAATTAATGCCATAATATCTCTTCTTGCATTTGGTTCTTCATAAGTAACATGTATTTCTTCATTATCTTTCATTGGCATCAGTTCTCTTAATACTGCCATAACTGCTTGTGTGCATTGTAATCCAGTTACATTGATTTCTTTCATTATTACTAAGCCATAAAGTTTCCAGTTAAGTTTAGTCTAAATTTTGCTTCTTCAGACATTAATTCGAAACTCCAAGGAGGTTCAAATACAAGTTCAACTTTTGCATCAGTTACACCTTCTACTTCTGAAGCTCTTGCCGCAACTTCTTTAGGAAGAGAGCCAGCTACTGGGCAGAACGGAGACGTCAGCGTCATAGTAATATCAACAGTTTTATCTTTTTTAATATCAATATCATAGATTAATCCTAGTTCATAAATATTAACTGGGATTTCAGGATCAAAGACTTTTTTGATGGCTTCAACAATTTGTTCCTTTAGTTTTTCGCTCATTCAGTAGTACTTTCCTTTTCACCTTCTAATGCAGCCATTAAAGCATGCCATGAAAGGGTTGCGCATTTAACTCTTGCAGGATATTTTTTAACACCTTCAAAAATTGCTAGTTTACCTAATTTATTTTCAACTTCCTTTTCACTTGTAACTAAATTATGAAAATCTTTGAATAAGTTTTTTATTTCAGTTCTGTTTTTATTTTTAATAGTTTCAGTAAGAATACTGGCAGACGCGGTTGATATTGCACATCCTGATCCTGTAAAACTGACTTCTTTCACGGTTTCTCCATCCATTAAAATGTTTATAGATACTCGATCACCACACAGCGGATTATGCCCATCTGCATGATGTGTATGTTTTTCTAATTTATGATTGTTTCGAGGGTTCTTGTTATGGTCTAAAATAACTTCTAAATACAAATCATCCCAATTATTCATGAGAATACCTCAATACATTTTCTAATAGCTTCTATTAATTTATCAATATCGTTCTTATCATTATAAATTGCAAATGAAGCCCTTGCAGTAGCAGGAATATTGTAGAAATCCATTACAGGTTGTGTACAATGATGTCCAGCACGTATTGCAATGCCATGAGAATCCATTATCGTTCCAATGTCATGTGGGTGTATTCCATCTATAACAAATGAAATGACTCCAGCTTTTTCTTTTGCTTCCCCTATTATTTTTATTTCATTTATTTTTTTAAGTTTTGATGTTGCATAATTTAGCAAATCATTTTCATATTTTGTAATATTGTGTATTCCAATTTGAGTAATATATTCTATAGCTTTACCAAGTGAAATGGCTCCGGAAATATTTGGAGTTCCAGCCTCGAATCGATTTGGGATATCATTGTATATTGTTTTTTCAAAAGTTACCGATTTAATCATATCCCCTCCACCTTGGTAAGGCTGCATTTTTTCTAATAATTCTTTTTTGCCATATAAAACACCAATGCCCGTAGGTGCATAGATTTTATGTCCTGAAAAACAATAAAAATCGGCATCCATTTTCTTCATATCAATCTCCAAATGTTGAACGGCTTGGGCCCCATCAATCATTATTCGGATGTTATTTTGATGCGCAACTTTAATAATTTTATCAATAGGATTTATAGTTCCTAATGAATTTGAGACATGGCTAACTGAAATAAATTTTGTTTTTGTATTCACCAGATTATTTAACTCATCTAGGATGAGTTCGCCGTTATTATCTATAGGGATTATTCTTAATTTGGCTTTTTTTTCTTCACAAATCATTTGCCATGGCACAATATTAGCATGATGTTCCATTTGTGAGATTAAGATCTCATCATTTTTATTTAGTAATGGTTTGACATAACTATTTGCGATTAAATTTATAGCCTCAGTTGCTCCTCTAACAAAAACTATTTCCTTAGAAGATGTAGCCCCTATAAATTTAGTTATTATTTCTCTAGATTGTTCATAATCTTTAGTTGCTCTTTGGCTTAAGGTATGTACGCCTCGATGTATATTTGAATTATTATTACTATAATAATTATTCAAAGAATTAATGACTTCAGTAGGTTTTTGCGTCGTTGCCGCACTATCAAGGTAAACTAATTTTTTACCGTTAATTTCTTGTTCTAATATTGGAAAATCTTTTTTGATATTTTCAAACAGCATTCAATCCCCTTTGGGTAATCTATCTAGAACAATATTCATCATTCTAGTTCTTATCTCTCCGTTACTAATATGGTCTATAATTTCCCCAACATAGGCTCTCATTAGCAACCGTTGGGCCTCTTTTTGATTTAATCCTCTTGTTCTTAAATAAAACAGAGCTTTTTCATCTAATTGACCTATTGTGGCGCCATGAGTACATTTGACATCATCTGCGTAAATTTCTAATTCAGGTTTAGTGTGTATTATGGCATCATCAGTTAGCAATAAATTTTGATTATTTTGTATTGCATCCGTTTTCTGTGCTTTCGGATGTACATGGATTCTACCATTGAAAACACCTACGGATTTTCCACTAAGAATTCCCTTGTAGTGTTCATTACTAGTACAATGTTCTTTTTTATGTTCAACAGTAGTGTGATGATCTATGTGGTTTTCTCCATCTACGAAGTAGAGGCCATATAAATCACAGTTTGCTCCAGTTCCTAATAGTTCAATATTATAATCTCTTCTTGCAAGTTTTTTACCCATCGAGAAATTATGAGATCTAAAATTACTGTCTTTGCCTTGTTTGACACACATATTTGATATGCTATACGTATCCTTAGCATAATCGTCTAAAATAATATGTTCCAAATTTGCACCATCTTCTAGTATTATATCTACAACTGAATTTACAAAGTTAATTCCTTCACCCACAACTTTAACTTCTTCAAATACAGTCGAATCACTATTCTTTTTGGCTATAATTACTAGTTTAGGATATACTGCCTGACAGTTACTATTATTATTTATGACATTTAAAATTTTAATATCTTTTTTTGTTTTAGAATCAAGAATTAGATAACATCCATTT
>Ga0209709_10001105_pt1 | contig 25203 bp, 22 predicted proteins | sample ArcticOcean_MG_C_2_FD_187435 | JGI IMG/M metagenome (GOLD analysis project Ga0209709, IMG submission 187435) | Marine microbial communities from western Arctic Ocean - ArcticOcean_MG_CB4_136 (SPAdes) (version 2) | ecosystem: Environmental > Aquatic > Marine > Oceanic | place: Arctic Ocean...
TATCACATTGGTCTCCGCGTGCCCCATCCGCCTCGCATTGAGGGCATATTCCCTCGACATAGCGATCTGGCAGGAATCTACCACCGGTTCCTTTGACTTCATAGAATTGCTTCATGACTCTCTTTTCAAACAAACCAGCATTGTTTAGCTTTGTGAAGTTCTCCTGTACTATTTTCTTATGCCTCTCGTCACTTGTCCGATTGAAAAGCGACCCTCCAAAGTCCATGCCGCGCGAATCGAGAGAAGGTTGCCATGAACAACCAAGGTCCAGCAGTGCTTGACTATTTATCGCGTGAAACCGATCGACGATAACTTGGGGGTTTACGCCTTCCTTTTCAGCACTAACCGTGATTGGAGTGCCGTGCTCATCAGAACCAGATACCATCAATACCCGATTGCCTAATGCTCTTTCGAATCTAGCGTGAATATCAGGAGGGAGATAGCATCCCGCTACGTGACCGAGATGGAGCGGGCCATTTGCATATGGCCAAGCGACACAAATCAGAACATGTTCACCTGACATAAGGACTCCATGCTGTCCTGAGAGGACCAGTATATGGCTGCTGCTATATCCCACAGGCAATCCTCATGAACTATCGACTTCTGCGCTATGTGGGAGCGACCTAGGAGTCCCAGAAACATCATGCAACTAACGATGCTAATCATCTACGCCTCTCTGGCAATCGGGGTGTCATTTCTTTGCTCATTACTCGAAGCAGTATTATTGTCTATGTCTCACAGTCACGTCAGTATACTTGAGAAGAGCGGCAGCAAAAGTGGAGCCATCTGGTCGAACTTGAAAAATGATGATGCTGTGAAACCATTAACTGCAATATTAACCTTAAACACAATCGCTCATACGATGGGTGCTGCAGGAGTTGGTGCAGAAGTTCAGTCGGTTTGGGACGAATCCTGGCTAACTCTTGCATCGATAATTTTGACTATTGCCGTATTGATTTTCTCTGAAATAATCCCCAAGACTCTCGGCTCCGTATATTGGAAGCAGTTGGCAACTCCGTCCGGATGGGTACTGCATTACCTCACTAAATTTCTCAGTCCTCTATTCATCCCAATTCTATGGGCGAAAAAGCGGCTTCCGCAACCACCTCGGAATATTGTAACCCGCGATGAATTAGCAGTTCTAGCTGATATCGGCGAAGAGGAAGGTACTTTGGAGGAAGATGAGGAGACAGTTATTCACAATCTCTTAAAATTGCGCGATGTGCCAGTTATGGATATTATGACTCCAAGAGTGGTCACTACAGCATTCGATGAAAACTGGACTGTACAGCAGGTAATGAATGATACACCGATTTTGAGGTTTTCTAGGATTCCCGTATTTGGCACTGATATCGATGACCTCAAGGGTTTCGTGATCCGCTCTGAAATCCTCACTACCGCAAGCAGAGATAACTGGGATGTCACACTGAGTGAATTGGTTAAACCTTTACAGAAGATGAAGCAAAGCGACAGCGTCGATCAAGCGCTAGAATTATTCCTCGCTAGAAGAGTGCAGATAGTTGCGGTAACCGATGACTTTGGGGGCACAGCCGGTATTCTTACCATGGAGGATGTTATCGAAACTCTGCTTGGCGAGGAAATCGTTGATGAATTAGACGAAGTTGAGGATATGCGCGAATTAGCCAAGGACATCTCTGGTATCAGGAGTGAAGAGTGAGCTGCTTTCTTAGCCACGATTCGACGAGTTCATCTCTATCCTTATTCACGGCACTCCTACTATGAGTTAAACCTTCTACGATATGTGATTCGACATCTTGCCGATCACCGAGAGTGTCCATCAATAATTCAAAATGCAAAGGACTCAGGACATTGTCATTGGGCGCTTGGACAATCAATAATGGACACTTTGGCACACCCCATGTAGGTAATTGACTATCATTCCACTTGAATGGGATAGTCTCGGGGTGAATTAGTTTCCATGCACGCATCAATCTTCTTTTCAAAGGTAGCCTTAGGATTGAATATGAACTTGTCAGATCGCGAAATACTTCTGGATAAGAAGTCATAGGAGATTCGAGAACGGCACCTTTCACAGATTGATTCCACCATGAACCATCGCACACTTTACTGGCTGCTAGTATCACGAATGAACCCATACTATGCCCGTAGAGGTAAACCTCGCTTACCAATTCCCTATCAACGCAGTCAACCATCAACCGATCTAGATCTTCAACTATTTTGAGTGAAGTCCATTCTTTAGTCTCGCCTCCGTCGCCATGATTGCGATATTCCAAGGCAATGGTATGCATACCCATCTTGTGGAAATTGCTCATTATGTGATTCATGCGCGCAGTCGACGAACTCCAGCCATGTAGGCAAATCATCAACGGAGCCTTATCCTCTTGAAGACGTAATCTGCCGTTGATGGGAAAGCCATCATACGTAGTATTAATCTTGGTCCAGTTCTCGTCTTCGAGTCCTCCTTTACGCGTAAGAGGCCCTGAAAGGTAGCGATTGGTCAGCAATTCCATAAATAGTAGGTAAGACCAAATGATAATCGTCAAAAGTGCTCCGGCGCGGTATCCTTCAGATAATAGTATTAGTGAAAAGATAATTACTACACTAATGATTACGACAAACTGTGACCCTGTATAGGTCGCTTTGCGATCCATGAGGTTTGCACCACTCACTTCTTGGCATCTTTCTCAGTAGACTTTTTTGCAGACTTCTCTTCAGATTCAGTATCCTCTTCAGAATCGACTGCAGCCTCAGTATTGAGTTTGGACTTAGCTTCTTTTTTAGCAGCCTTCTCTTCGCGGGCTTCTACTCTCTTCTCGTATTTATCACCGAAATCGCCTAATCCTTCGAGGCGTGCTAGCCATCCAGTTGCAGAACCAGTTGGGGTATGTGTTATCAAATATGAACTGAATAGTAAATCGAAAAGTCCCTGCTTCATTTCATGATTCCTCTTTATACTCCAGTTAACAAACCAAAGAATGATGAAGACTGCACCAACTATGAACCATATCAAAGAAGTCTTGTCATCTTGAATATCCTGGAATTGCGTGAATACTACGAAGAAACCCATGAGGCTCAATAGTCCCAATGAACTATTCATCACACTATGGATAAAGAGTGGGCTCTTTCCAGAGGAATTGACAAACTTAGTTCTTGAAACAAATTGCCCGACATTTCTTCCTGCCCAAATAGGGAGGATGAAGGCGTTGGAGATAATTGCCACTATAGCGCCAATCAGCATATAGGTAGTAATTCCAGTACCGCCACCTCCGCTATCGAACATAAGTAGAGGTAGTGTTCCAATAATCAATCCAAAATTAACTATGAAATTAACAAACCAACAGCTAAAGCGAGAAACAGTTCCTGCTAATTCAAATTCAGCAGGCAAACCGTGAGGTCTAGGGCCTCTCTCTCTTTTTGCCCGAGCTGGTTTCGCTGCCTTTGCTGCCTTTGCTGGTTTTGCCACCTTGGGTACAGCCCTTGTGGCTACCTTTACGGCTACCTTTGGTGGACTGATTGTGGAACCGGCTGGTTCTTCTGTGCTATCAAGATCTTTTGACTTGTCTAATAATCCCATATTTTCACCTCAACTGTAGATTTCTCCTACTGCGCGATATGTGTTGAATTCGGCCGATGCGACAAAAGTCGAAATAGCCTCCTCTGACATGCTGCCTAACTTTGAATCGACAATAGCAAAGAATTGGATGCGCATATTTCCATCTGCTGAAGAAGGGTCGCCACCAACTTCTCGATAAACGTCGAAATCATCACTTTCCATGAATTCACTGACTACATTTTCGGGCAAATGATTTCCAAGCAAATCGTCAACGATTGCGACAAATGCGGGGAATATATCCTCTTCGGCAGCTTTAACGGCTATTCTTGGAGCTGGATCTTTTGCGTCCTGATTCGCTTCAGGCATTGAACCAGTGATTGCTTCCTGCAGTGATTTTCTCTCCGCCATCAACTCCTTTAGAATAGGACGCATCTCTAGCATCGTCTCCTTATCGCCTTTTTCTTTAGCCGCTTGGAATTCAGGTTTGAGGCGGCGTAATTCACCTTCTATGATCTTGAGTTGATCTCCAAGGTCATCACTGCCTTCCTTTTCATCTACGGTAGCATTGACCAATTCGACGACGGGCGAATCTCTCATTTCCGATAATAGTTCAGAGCGTTCATTCTTACGCATCACAATGATATCTCGGTCTAGTTCATGTCCGAATCTATCTGAATAGCGGTCTAGAAGAGAACCAATCTCTCCTTGGGCTATACGATCTATGTGACCATATATCTGTTGTAGCGACTTTCCGCTCTTCTTAGCATATAGGTTAGAATATGTAGATTCTTCTTCGCTGTCATCTTTGCCTTCATCAGCAACTACAGCAGGAGCGGGGGGTGGCAAATCAGGTTTGGAGGTATTTTTTTCAGCGAGGGGAGGGAGGGTTGGAGGTCCCATGTTCTCGCTCTTTTGAGGAGTTGGTGGTGGTGTCAATGGGCTCATTCCGGGAGGAGGGGGGAGAGGTGCAACACCGGGAAGAGGGGGGAGGGGGGAGGCGCCGGGTGGAGGGGGTAGTGGCATTGCTCCAGAAGGTGGTGGTGGTAGCGGATTGCCGCCAGGGAGAGGGGGGAGTTGAGGTGCTCCTTTCTTGTTCTTACGCCGTCCCATCAACTGCACCTCAGACTGGGGGAGCGGGAATCAGACTTGAACATTCTCATCGTCCGGCACCGGTTTACCATCATTGGCCGAGGTAATAATGCGCCCCCATCCCTTTAGAACGAAGAAAGTTGCCCCGGCTTCGTGAACTTCGACAATATCGCCTGTCGTGGCCTCAATAGTGCGGTCATAAAATCTCGCAACTACATCCTCAGAGGTTATTTCGACGCGATAACTATCCTGTGATGAGAAGGCTATAGCTTCCGATAAGGGGTCAAAGGGATTACCGGAGTCCGGATCAAGGCGAGATAACGGAAATTCGCTTACTCTCAGGCCACACTTACCGTGCAAAGAACTCGGGAATCTGATTTGACGCCTGACGTCGATAGTAACAACTTCATCGGTTTCACCAGCATTACCCAAGACAATTGACGCATCGCATTTAACCAAATCTAAAAATAATTTCTCATATTGATTTAACCCTCCGAAGCGACCCTTTACCACTCGGTCGAAACGAGAATCATCGGCCAAAAGTGCAGCGAGACGCTTGACGCTTATCACGCCCCTAGGATTGGTGACACTTTCACGCTGATACATTTTCTTTAAAGCAGCCATCAATTCCTTGAGTTCTTTAGGAGATCCTTCGGAAATCCGTCGCAATTTCTCCGCCATTGTCTTCACACCATTACGCAATCGCAGGTTCCATCCTTGTGCGCTTGGGTCGTTATAGCGCGGCATCAAAGTTTGAACCTCTACGCCTTCGCCGCGAATATGACTGACCAATTCTCGCCTGGCTTCAGAATCAAGATGCAAGATTGCTGGATCGCGATAGTGAAGATGAAAACCGCGGTGGCCTGAAAAGGTCACTTGTAGATGCTTTTGATCAAATCCAAATTCCGGTTCGAGAAAATCATTCCACAATGCCCACGCTTGTTCATGAATTACTTTTAGCATCCCGGGGAAATCTCGATCGGTCACTCCGGGTAGATGATCGCCGTCCAAGTCAAAGATTAAATCAGCCCCTAGCCACCCTTTATCAGCCATTTTGTACTCATGTGGCCGTTGCCAATAAGCCGTCGAATAGAATACTGAATGAGGGGGGTTGCTGACTAAGAATTCGCGCAATGCATCGTTCTCCGGATATGCGCGGTGCCGCAATGGGCCACCATTACCGAATGGTATGAACATCCATTCTCTAGTTCTTTGACGCGGAGGGCTCCACAAGTCTGCAGAACGGTAGTATGATGAAAACCGATGTGCGAATCTTGCCCAGCCGCTCGACATACTATTCAGATGGGCTCTTTACAGCGGGTTATTCAATTTCACTGTTTCCAGAATCGAGATTCAGTATCATGAGTTTTAGTTGCCGAACCAGCACCAGTAGCCTCGACGTAATGCTCCCAGCAAAGATATACTTGGTCGTTAACCATAGCATTGCCAAAAGTAAGGCGGATACCGCATTGGTTGCACTTTGGGCCAATCTCGCCATTAGCGGTTTGTGCAAGCTCTACATGTTCGTGTGGCATCGGTTCACCTATTTGGGGCAGAAGGGGTCAGCCTTTGAATGTCACCATTCTAACTTATCATCTGAATTGCAGAAATCTAACAGATCTAGTGCTACTTCGCATGATTCCGAAACCTCGGGGTCATCATCGCATAAAAACGACTCCGGGGCTGGTTAACTGAGCCAAAGCGATTCACCTAGGTGCTCTTAGGGCCAGTCAAATCACTACTCAGTAGCTCCAATGAACTCTATGGAGTCTATATCGAAATCAGTGGGAATAAGGCCAATTGCTTGGCCTTCCTTCCAGAATCTCCTCACGCTTTCACGACCTTCAGGGTGATAATCGATAGTGCGGTCATTGACATACATGTCGACGAATTTGCGATTTGTATCATCATCGATCCCTCGGCCCCATTGCTTAGCGAACTCCAATGCATCTTCTGGGTTATTGATAGCAAATTCAATACTTGATTTCGTGTGCGCTGTGATGTCTTTCATCGCTTGTACGCCAAGACTTTTCAAAACAACATTACCACCGAGAGGTAGTGGTAAACCATCGGTTCTTTCACTCCACCAAACACCTAGGTTTACCAGCACCTCAAGATCGTGTTCAACATAGGTCAATTGCCCTTCGTGGATGATTAACCCAGAGCGATAAGTCCCGTCGAGAACCCGTGGTATAATCTCATCAAAAGGAACGACTGCGACTTCGAAATCCCCCCAGCACAATCTCAATGCCATATATGCACTCGTCTTCAGTCCCGGTATGGCAATTGGGCCTTCGAGTACCTGCTCCTTTGTGGTCCCGGACTTTGTAATTACCATCGGACCATATCCCTCGCCCATAGAGGCACCACAATTCATCAGTGCATAGCGGTCTGCGATATCGGGGTAAGCGTGAATGGACACAGCCGATACTTCGAGGTCTGATTTGAGAGCGCGCTGATTCAAACTTTCAATATCTTGTAATTCATGCACATATCTGTATCCCGGGGTAGGGAATGCAGAAGTGGTGAGGGCGTGAAACATGAAGGCATCATCTGGATCTGGTGAATGTCCGATTCTAATGACTTTTTCAGCGTCGGATTCAGTGGTGGTTATGTCGCCCATATGGCGCTCCACTCGGGTCCTTGTCAAAATACCACCGAATGAGATGACCGTATCTGAAACATCCTAAATATAGGGATATTGGGTCAAAGGAAGCAACACGCTTTCAAAGCACATGAACCTCGTCGTCTTGGGTGAGGGGGATTAGAGGCCGGGTAATTCTTTCTGCAACTCTGTTGATTCTCCTGTTTTCGCCAATGGCGGCCGCAACCAGTTCTGGCCTTACATACGTTGGAGCTTCATTGAATGAAAGTTCCTCGCAGAGGGGGTATACAGTGGCAATTAGCCCGGACGGCACCTATCTCGCTAGTGGTCACAATAAGGCTCTAGTCATTTACAATGTCACTACACTGGAACCACTTCTAGAACTGACGTTACAAATGGATGTCCATCAATTAGCATTTAGTCACGATGGCAGCATGCTTGCGTTTGCTCAATCATCCGGATCAAACCAACTCGAATCAGTGAAGAAAATCGAACTAGCAACGATGGCAGTAATGAGTGGACATGCTCAGAGTTCGCAAATCCCTGGAGTATTGGCTTGGTCTAGTGATGATCAAACAATCGCCCTAGAGGAAAAGGGTGGAGGAGTTCTTTACATCAATTCAAGCGATATGTCTGAAACCAAGAAAATGACTAAGGTGCATAATACCGATCTAACATGCCTTGATTTCAGCCCGGACGGTCAATATTTCCTCTCTGGAGATGAATCAGGGAGATATGCTCTCTGGACTGCAGCGGGGGAGATGGTTGGCGACTACCGTCAAGCTCAATTTAGTGGAGACATCAATGATTGTGGTTTTTCACCGAATAGTTCGCATATATATTTAGTAGCCAGCTCAGGTGAATTATTGATTACCAACATCGATGGTGGGACTATTGTCCAAAAGGTATACTCTGGGGCCATTCAGGCTAAATATTCAAGTGATGGTGAGAAAATTCATCTTTTGATTACAGGTAGTTTGCCAAAATTAATCACGCTTCGCGCTAATAACCTCAACCAGGAAACTGTGACTTCCTTCTTCCATGCGGCTGAAGGTTTTGTCTATTTGGAAGATGGATATGATAGAGTCACAAATATCTTTGTTGCAACTCGGACTGGGCAAATCGCTGCCTATTCAAAGGATTTAACCCCCGAGGGAATAGGAAGTATCGGATCGGACATAGATGGTGATCTATTGCCAGATGACATCGATACCGATGATGATGGTGACGGTATACCAGATGTCATCGATATCAACTGCGAATCTACCTTACCCTGTTCACAAGTTTCAGACTTATCTTTGATACGCGGTATTTCTTTAACCGTTGATGAAGATACAGTAATGGTTACCGATCACTACACATTCCCCTCTCATGCTAGTGCCAATATTAGAAACCTAAGTCGGAGAAGTATTGGCGATGATTTGCAAATATCTGTCGATGAGGTCGAACTATTCTCTAAAGCGGCATGCAGCAATATGGACCTTGAGGATAGAATCGATACATGGCGCTCCGCTATTTCATTGAGTAGTGGTTCATTGGGAGAAGCGGTAGTAAATTGCCGAGTAGCTGATGGACTCCTGCTATGGTCGATAAACGATCATAAGTCTCCTGTTAAACTAGACATATCAGTGGTTTATATTATTGAGACCGATATCAATTTGCCATTGACGGTTACCATTCAAAACCAGCCTGAATCAAGCGATGGTGCAATATCCTGGCTAGCACCCCAACACCCGGTGGCTATTGTTCTCAATGGTGACAAGGGAGAAGGTGACGAATTGGCATTGTGGCGCGTGTCTTCGGACCCGTTGGAATTAACGATGACTGAAAGGGTGATTGAAGACCCAACACTAATCGAAGTTGGAGCCTCTTGGATATTTCATCCTCTAGCGATTTCATCCTACCTGTTTCTTTCACTTATCGGAGTATTATTTTGGTTAAGGAGTTCCAATGCCATCGAAATCAACATATTGGAATACGAACTAATGGATGATGATCACGCCGAAGAGGTAGAAAAAGAGGAATATCACGAGGAACTGGAAGATGAACAACAAGATGATTCCGGTAATTATGAAGAGCATTCAGAGTGGGATGATGATTCCATTGCTGAGCCGGTCAAAGTCCGTAAGAAGAGGGTTGATGGCGCAGGAACAGTGGACGAAGAAAGTGTCAAGAAGGTTAAGTCCGTCAAAAAGCGTGCTGTGAAAAAGAAGATGGTAACTGACAACACTGTGGTTACTAAGCGTCGCAAAGCAGTAAAATCAATCGAAGATTACGACGATGAATCATTGGATTGAATCAGTTCGTGAAATCACCAAGCACGAACTGGGGTTGATTTCATCCCGCATACAGATTCAAGGAATCTCTCAAGACCTTCAAGATCGTCTCTTTCTAAGCGATTGATGACTTCACCGAAATAGCGCTGGATTCTTTCGTGACTTTGACCGGTCTTTTCCGCACTACTTTCAATCACTTCACTCCTTACCGAAAGATCGGTTTCGAATTGAATTAGGCGTTCGACCAAGGCACTGTGAGCAATTTTTAGTTTATCCAAAGGTGTATCCTTGCGAGCTGCAAAGACTCCAAAAACCATGGTGTTACCAGTGTGTTCCATCCAAGAAGTCCCAAGATCCATCCTAACTCTCTCAGGGTATTCTCTTGCTGCACTTAATGCTCTATCGCCAATTAATAGTGCACCGTCACAACGATCCAACATCGTATCCAAATCGGGGCCCATCAATACCAATCTTGGATCACAACCTCTCACTTTCAATAGATATTCAAGCAGTCTAACCGAAGTTGATGAATCGGATGGGATAGCGACATCACGCATATCTTCGATTTTACGGTCACCGAATAATAACACACTTCCGACTTCGCCTCTGCTGGATATGCCGATATCGGGGATAAGCATCAATTCATCACAGTTATCTGCAAAATCTGCTGCCGGAATCGGTGCCATCAGGCAATCATTGCGCAATAGATGGCCAGTCAGCCATGAAGGGGGGGCTGAAAGGATATTCCATTCATTACCTAACCCGTGGAATAGAGGGTCACAATTGATGAAGGAAACACGGCCAATAGTAGATTTCCAAGTTTCCATAATCTCACCTAGCTAGCCATCTTCAAACCACGGAGTGGTGGAATCTCCTTACTTTCGAATAGAGAAAATCGAGTATAGATAGTATTTCTTTGGACTGCAATAGACCCGGTATTCTCGATTATCTTACCAAGAATATTCCGATCGATATCTAGAGGCGTTACCGATCCTGCAAGATGCATAATCGATTCTTGATGGACTGTACCATCCAAATCATCAGCACCATAAGATAATGCCAATTCAGACAAGGAATCACCGAGGTTCATCCTATATGCCTTGATATGGGGGATGTTATCCAACATCAATCGTGAAATCGCGATAGTCCTCAAGGTTTCAACACCAGTTGCTAACTGAGCATTGGGTAAACGTGAGTCGTCAGGAAGAAATGGATATGGTACAAAGCATTGGAAACCTGAGGTTTCCCTCTGTAATTCCCTCAAAGAAATCATGTGAGCGAGCCTTTGCTCCCGGCTTTCAATGGTTGCGAATAGCATGGTGCAATTTGAAGGAATACCGATTCGATGAGCTACTCGGTGTATCTCTAAATATTCATCACTAGACTCTTTACCTCTACATATTACTTCACGCACTTCATCATCTAAGATCTCTGCACCACCACCTGGGAGAGATGATAATCCAGCCTTCTTCAGGCGCTTCAAGCATGTTTCGATTGAAATATTTGATAGACGTGATATGTGTTGTATTTCCACTGCTGTAAGGGCTTTGAAATGGATATGAGGAAAGGTCGTAGTTGCGCTTTTGAATAATTCTTCATAGTGTTCGATTCCCCAATCAGGGTGAAGGCCGCCTACTGAATGTACTTCATCGACATGATCTGCGAACTTTCCAACTTCTGAAAGATATGTTTCGATATCCATTGCATATGCATCCTTTGCTTTTCTCCCTCTACGGAAGGCGCAGAATTTACAGGCTAGAACACAAATATTCGTTTGGTTGACATGAACATTGGAATTGAAGAAGACATGAGTGCCAAAGCGAGAACTCTTCACCATCGCTGCCAATTCCCCAACAGAAGCCAAGTCGGGTTCAGCATAGAGTTCTAGACCTTGCTCAAGAGATAGGCTACTACCGCCAGAGAGAGTTTTCCATGCTGCAATTACCCCCGCAGGCCAATTAGTTTCGGCTTTTGGTAATCGTTTACACCAATCGCTAGTACTTCCAGCAAGGACAACGTCAGATGACCATTCCTTGTCCATATACCAGCGCAATTGTCACACTTGATGAATCTATCATCGCCTACTATTGTCAGCTACTTTAAAGAATTTAGAGTAAACCAATAATTTGCGGAATTCTTCAATCAAGAATACCGAACTGGAAACGCTGAAAATTATCAACCAATCTTCTTTGGATAGTATGGTTGTTGAAAGTAATTCCCCAATTGCGAAATTGGTGAAAGGAACAATATAATTTGCACCTTGTACTGCTATCAATAATAGTGTCAAAGAAATAGAGATTGCAACATATATGAATCGATTGGAGAACAATCCTATCTTGAATATACTATCTTCGTTAGATCTACAATTAATGACATTGAATAATTGGAATACTATGAATACACCAAATGCCATTGTCATTGCGTGCTGTAGATGGCCTTGTTGCCAATCTCCCCATGCTGCTTCATCACATACTCCACCTGACATAAATTGATCACCAGATGCCCCGTTTACAGGCATTACTCCCGTGCAGGGAGTATCTGGTAAGCCGCCGCCTGCCAGATAATACACCAATAGAGTCCCAACTACCATAATGGTTCCCAAGTAGAAGATCAAGACTAAATCCTTGAAATTAGGTAGGCCTTCGGATATAGGGCGCGGTGGTCTGTCCATGACTCTAGAATGTCTCTTTTCAACACCAAGAGCGACTGCAGGGGGGCCATCCATCAAAATATTGATGACCAGAATTTGAGTTGCAGTGAGGGGTAGATTCCAACCGAAGATAAAGGTAGAGAATATTATCAATGCTACAGCCGCAACATTTGTCGAAACCTGATATCTGACGAAATTACGAATATTTGTATATATTTTGCGACCTTCTTCTACTGCGTGTACAATGTTTGCAAAATTATCGTCTTGGAGGACCATGTCGGCCGCATCCTTTGCCACATCAGTACCTGAGATTCCCATGGCGATTCCGATATTGGCGCGAGATAATGCTGGAGCATCATTTACTCCATCACCAGTCATAGCAACTACTTCACCATCATCTTGTAAACAGGACACTATACGCATCTTTTGTTCAGGAGTTACGCGACTGAATATACTAGCGGTTCGAGTTGCATCTGCTAATTCATCATCAGTCATATCCTCTATTTCCTTACAAGATAAAGGATCCACGCTTCCATCTGTGATATTGAGTTCCAATCCGATGGCTTGTGCTGTAAGTTGTTGATCGCCTGTGATCATTTTCACCCTAATACCAGCATTTTGACAGAGAGCGATTGCATCGAATACCTCAGGTCGGGGTGGGTCGATTATACCCACTAATCCAAGAACTATCAAATTGGATTCCATGGATTCGAGATCAGTAATATCCTCTTCATCCGAAACAGGACGAGCGAAGAGAGCTATTACCCTCATAGCCTCACTAGCCATTCGATTGTTAACCCCTAGAAGATATTGAAGGTCGTCATCGGTTACTGGAACTATTTCACCGTCGATAATCTTTGAACTTACTAGATTCTTGTATCCCTTGGCACTACCTTTGGAAAAGATCCACTTCTTACCCTCGTATTCATGAACTACAGACATACGTTTGCGTTCTGAATCAAAGAAGAATTCATGTAAGCGTGAATGGCGTTGAGCGAATTTCTGAATATTACCATTCAACTTCCAACCAAGAACAGCGCAAGCAAGGTCGGTTGGGTCACCAGTGGTAATCCATTCATCTTCCGAATGAACGATTTGACTATTGTGGCAGAGACTCAGACACGCAGCAGCCAAGCGGAAATCGAGATTGCTTTGCACCTTACTCATTTGAGAATCACTTAACACATCGTCATCTATTGTCAACTCTCCAAGTGGAGTGAAACCCTCGCCTGAAACTCCATATTTCGCACTAACTAGCGCAAATTCGCGTACTGTCATTTGATTCTTGGTCAGAGTGCCGGTTTTATCAGTGCAGATAACTGTGGTTGAACCAAGTGTTTCTACCGCTTTCATCCGCCTAATAATCGCCTTATGGCGCGCCATATTACGCATTCCAATAGCGAGAGTAGTAACTAGAATAATCGGTAATCCTTCTGGAACTATAGCCACGAATATTGCAATAGCGATGATAAATTGGTCGATTGCTACATCGACCATATCCACACCAGGTACATTATAGGAAAGGAGGAGCTTAATCGAAACCAGTAATACTGCTACAACCAAAGCGATGAAACCAAGGAATTTCCCGAGGCTTTCTAATTTTAGTTCAAGTGGGGTTTTCGGAGTTTCTGCCGAGGCGATATCGCTAGCGATTTTGCCCAATTCAGTAGACATTCCCGTATCACACACAATTCCTAGTGCACGACCGGATGAGATCACAGTACCCATATAAGCCATATTTTTCCGCTCAGCAAGTATTGTCTCGCCGACAAGAACATCTCCATGCTTGGATACTGTGTCTGATTCACCGGTAAGTGCAGATTCGTCGATCTTACACTGGAGTGATTCGATTATACGAAGATCTGCTGGAACGTTAAGCCCTTGCTCAAGTCTGACCAAATCACCAGGTACCAATTCTTCTGTCGAGGTTTCAATTTCGATACCAGCTCTAATTACTACGCAATGTGAAACGGACATTTTCTTTAATGCATCCATGGCTTGTTCTGCCTGGTTTTCTTGCCAAAAACCGAAAAAGGCATTTGCGGTTAGCACGATAAATATGAAGATTGCATCTCCTGGTTCATTGGGATGAATTACTAATGCCAAAAGTGCTGCACCTAGTAACAAATAATTTAATGGGTCATTATATTGTGATAAAAAGCGTATGAAGGCGGGAACTCTCTTATTCTCATCAAGGCGATTATAGCCATGCTTCTCGAAAGATTGCTTTACTGCATCACTAGAAAGACCGTCTCGAGTTAAATCATAGTGTGACATAACCTTTTCAGAAGTCATCTGGTGCCACTTTTCTTCAGTCATCCCAATCACCTAAAGTGTTTTCACACTCTGAACTGCGCACATGATGTTGTATATTATTATCAAGGTTGGACTTCCGCGATTATCTCCGATTGATTGACAAGCCCAACGGCTCTCCCAGCCTCATGGGCGATGATGACTCTCCGTGGGTCCTGCCTGAGGAAGATGTCGCTGAATTAACCGTTCGCGTGGTTGTTATTGGGGTTCTTTTGGGCGCGGTAATGACCGCAGCAAATGCATACTTGGGCCTTTATGTCGGAATGACTGTCTCTGCATCAATACCTGCAGCTGTCATGTCGATGCTGATTCTACGTGGTTTCAAATTCAAAGATGTAACGATTTTAGAAAACAATTCGGTCCAAACGATGGCTAGCGCTGGTGAAAGTTTAGCCGCTGGAATCATATTTACTGTCCCAGCACTATTGGTTTTGGGAATCTGGACCGAAATAATGTGGCTTGAAACTTTGATTATTGCAGTATTGGGTGGACTATTAGGTACCATGTTTACAATTGCCTTACGTCGACTATTCATTGTTGAAGAAGCATTGCCATATCCAGAAGGAGTAGCATGTCGAGAGGTGTTGGTAGCAGGTGAAAAAGGCGGCACCGGATTGATAGCAATCATGTATGCACTTGGAATAGGTGCAATATACGGATGGTTTGTCAAGGGATTCAGAGTAACTCACCAGCATGTCGAGGGCGGAATTCACTTCCTCGGTACAAGATTATATGGTGGGGCTGAACTCTCACTAGCACTACTTTCGGTAGGGTTCATAGTTGGTCTTCGAATTGCCTCATTCATTTTCCTCGGTGGAGTTCTGGGGTTCGGAATCCTAGTGCCGCTCTACGGTTTGATCAATGGTTGGCCTGGAAGTGGCGACATAGTTGATGACTTCTACCTCGTTTGGTCGAGTCAGATACGCTATGTTGGCGTTGGTGCAATGGTTGTTGGTGGAATCTACACACTTTGGACGATGAAAGATACAATTTTCGTTGGACTTTCCAAAGCACTGAACACATCTCGCTCGGATAATTCTGAGTTGTTGAGAACAGAGAAAGATCTCCCTCTAGACAAAGTTATGATGTTTTCTGGAGTTTTAGTAGTATTGACCTTTCTGTTTTATTGGTATGCGACTGGTAGCCTTTTATTGGCATTAGCAGGAGCGCTTTTTCTTGCTGTAGTATCATTCTTCTTCGCCGCAGTTGCAGGATATATTGCTGGGGTCGTAGGTTCATCAAATTCTCCAGTATCTGGAATGACTATCGCCACACTACTATTCACAATTGGACTTGTTTGGATAGTTGGAGACTTGATGCTGGGGATGCAAACGCGTGATTTGATGATTGCGACTATGTTCATTGCCGCAATCGTCGCTACCTCTGCTGCTATTGCTGGAGATGTGATGCAGGACCTAAAAACCGGACACATGGTAGGTGCTACACCTTACCGGCAACAGATTGCTGAAATAATAGGTGTACTGGTTGGTGCAATTGTAATCGGACCCGTTCTTTCTTTGCTACACAATGCCTTCCAAATCACTAAGACTGCATGTCTTGCCACTAATCAACGTATACTAGAGGGTGGTGATTCAGGCAGATTTACAAGTATTGAAGGTTCGCCAAATAATAGCCTTTACAATTGTGATGACGCCCTATTAGCCCCACAAGCAGAATTGATTGGTGCAATTGTTCAAGGTGCATTTGGTGGTGATCTAAATCTTCAAATGGTTATTCTCGGGGCTGTCATCGCAGTAATACTAATCAGGCTAAAAATGCCAGTAATGTCGGTAGCGATTGGTATTTACTTGCCACTTGCACTTTCTGTTCCAATAATGCTAGGTGGAGTTATTTCCCACATACTGCTAAATGGCGCCATATTACGTGTTGATGGCACTCTCGAAGGAGAGGCTAGTTCTGAAGCGAAAAAGGCAGTGGCTGAAGTTCAGGACCGTGGAGTACTGATAGGCGCTGGTTTCATCGCCGGAGAATCGCTGATGGGTGTGTTATTGGCAATTTTCATCGTCGCAGATATCGACCCTGCTAAGGCCCTCGGAATCGGTACACTTGGAGACTCACTCTCATTATTATTCTACGGCTGGTTCGTAGCAGTTTTCATCACATTAGCGGCGCAAGCAATGCCTAAAGGTAGCCATCTAATCACAGATACAACCGTCATAATAGCCAAAGCAGGTAAAGACTTGATCAAATCTTTACAGCCTCCAAGTAGAAAGTGAACTAGCACAAGCATCAAAGGCCATAGTCAATCACCTCCGGTCGAGGTCGAAAAATGCAGAGCATGGCTATCGAAGAATTAGAGGATATGGCACGTCGGTGCCGCGTCGAAATATGCCGGATGACACATCGGGCAAAGGCTGGTCATCCAGGAGGATCTTTATCGGAGATAGATATTCTCTGTGGTCTCTACGGTTCACGACTTAGAGTCGATGCTTCAAATCCGAAATGGGCTGATCGTGATCGATTTATTCTTTCTAAAGGACATGCTTCACCCGGCATGTATGCATTGCTTGCTGAAATGGGTTTCATCAGCCATGAGGATCTCGAATCATATCGTGTTCTCGGTGGTGTCTGTCAAGGGCATGTCGACATGAAATGGACACCAGGTGTTGATTTTAGCGCAGGTAGTCTCGGAATGGGACTCTCTTACGGTATGGGTTGCGCATTGGCTGCTCGAATGGATGGGTCTTCAAGAACAACTTACGTCATGATAGGCGATGGTGAAATCCAAGAAGGTGCTATTTGGGAAGCAGCTATGGCTGCTAGGCATCATGAATTAGGTAATCTCAAGGTATTTCTAGATCGCAATAATATCCAGAATGACGACTTCTGTGAAGTGCAAATGCGAATGTTCGACATCCCTGCTAAGTGGCACGGCTTTGGATGGGCTGTCAAGGAAATTGACGGTCATAATATGCATGAGATAGTAGAAGCGATTGCTTGGCTCGATACAATCACTGACAGACCAGCGATTATTATCGCAAATACTGTCAAAGGCAAAGGGGTCTCCTTCATGGAAAACAACCCAGCATTCCATGGCGCACCGCCAAACGATGAACAATTGCAATTGGCAATGACCGAACTAGGGGTGAGCGTATGACCGAAATGGGTGCTACTAGAGATGGCTATGGCGATGCTCTTCTCGACATCGCAGCAGATAACCGAGTGGTAGTACTTGAAGCGGATTTGGGCAAATCAACCAAATCCCTACATTTCCGTAAAGCATACCCAGAACGCACGGTGTCCTGTGGTATAGGTGAGCAGAATATGATGCTAATAGGAGCAGGTTTGGCATCGAGTGGTTACATTCCCTTCGCCAGTACTTTTGCAATATTTACCGAACGTGGCTTTGAGCAGGTAAGAAATGGTATTGCAAGACCAAATCTTGCCGTTCACATTTGTGGTAGCCACGGTGGGACCCATACTGGGACCGATGGTTCAAGTGCCCAATCCATAGAGGATTTGGCAATATATCGAACCTTACCCAACATGGTGGTAATGCATCCCTGTGACACCGTATCGACGCGGGAATTGACCAAGCAATTGGTCGAGTTGAATTCACCCTCATACACAAGAACAGCCCGTAATAAAACACCTGTTGTTCACAGTGGGCGCGAAGATGAAATCAAAATAGGTAAGGGTATTGTACTCAAGGATGGATCTGATGTTGCGATTATCGCCTGTGGCGTTCTAGTTCATGAAGCAATGAAAGCTGCAGAAGACCTTGCTAGCCAAGGTGTCTCAGCTGCAGTGATTGATATGCATACTCTAAAGCCTCTAGATAATGACCTGATAGACCGATATGTGGCAAAGTGTGGTTCGATTGTTACAGCCGAAGATCATTCGATTATCGGCGGTTTGGGAAGTGCAGTAGCGGAATACACCTCTTCTAACAACCCAGTGCCAATCGAGAGAATAGGAGTTAAAGATCGCTTCGGAGAATCGGGTGAAGCACAACAAATGCTCGACTTATTGCACTTGAGTAGCCCTCATATTTCAGAGGCTGCAAAACGGGCTGTGGCAAGAAAGGCTTGAAGACCTCCGGGCTCAGGCAGTGGAACATGGAGTTCTTCCTTGATACCGCAGATGTTGATGAAATACGCGAGATTGCCGCCTGGGGAATACTCGACGGAGTTACAACAAACCCCTCGCTAATCAAGAAAAGTGGTCGCGATTTCAAGACCGTAGTCAGTGAAATCGCCGCTATATGCCCTGGTCCGATCTCCGCAGAAGTAACCGCCATGGATACAGAAGGAATGATCTCACAGGGATTAGCACTGAAAGATGACTTACCTGGCAACGTCATCATCAAGGTCCCATGTACCCCTGAAGGATTAGCAGCCACCAAATTTCTAACCTCCAAAGGTATCGATACAAATGTTACTCTGGTATTCTCGGCTAGTCAAGCATTGATGGCTGCAAAAGCTGGTGCAACTTATGTTTCGCCATTTATTGGCAGAATCGATGATACAGGTGCTGATGGAATGCAGTTGATCGCTGAGATTATGCAAACATGGGCATGTTATCCTGAGATAACGACAAAGGTTCTTGCAGCATCTATTCGTCACCCAACCCATGTCCTCAGTTGCATGCAATTAGGAGCACACACTGTTACAATGCCAGCCAAGATTTTCCGTCAATTGATGACTCATCCATTGACCGACAGAGGCCTTGATGGCTTCCTCAAAGATTGGGCAGAGGTCGAAGCTGCAGGAAATGCTTGAGACCACACTGTTCATAATGAATAATTCACAGGCATCTAAGGGTGAGTCGCATGGAAGAGGGCAGCAGCAGACTTCAGCAATTACTCGATGGCGAGTTCGATGCTGAGCAAATTGCAAGTGACCCAGTGCTTGCAAGCCTTGCTGAAAGAATCTATGGCGTAACTATTGAACCAATCATTCCGAGTAAACCTTCCGCATCAATTACGGATGCTAGCGGCGATATTACTGAAATAGCCCCTCCAACTAGTTTGATGGTTGAAGTTGTAGAAGGTCAGGCTCCATCAACACTCCCTCCATTGCATAAGGAACTCCCTCCCCTGCCTGTAAAGAAGAAGCGGGGGATAATGTTCAAGTTAGGTTTCTTATCACTATTCGTATCTGTATCGAATATGGCTGGACTCTTTGGTATAGCCTTGGGAAGTGTATGTATCGAACCAGTTGGTAGTACCGGTCTCTGTCCGACCGAGGGTGCTAACCGAATCAATTGGTTGGATATTCAAAATATATTCAATGGCCAAGGTTGGTCTGAGGTTTATCCATTCGGTATACCTGATTACGCACTCTTGGCTGGTAGTATTGTACTAATGTTGCTATTCAGTCGCAAAAAGTAAGCGGCAGATTGATGAAAGAACCTATTGAGGTATTTGTATGGCGAAGGGAAAGGCAAAGCGCGGTATTCCATCTAAGAAAGATGAGTTTGCTGCTTGGTATCCTTTCATCGTCGAAGCCAGTGACCTTGTCGACAAACGCTATCCGATCAAGGGTATGGACGTCTGGCGGCCTTATGGCTGGAAAACAATGCGCTTAATCGATTCACTTACCCATCGCGAGATGGAAAGAACAGACCACGAAGAAGTTAATTTCCCACTCCTCATTCCCGAGAATCTTCTCGATAAGGAGAACGCCTTGGTAGCCCGACTCAAAAAAGCACGTGATGAAGGTGTTGATCCTGACGACTTGCGGATGGACGAAGAAGAAGGTGGATTCAAAAAAGAGGTTTATTGGGTCAAGAACGCTGGTGAAAACGAACTCGACATACCGATGTTCTTACGACCTACTTCTGAGACTGCTATGTATACCATGTTCCCTTTGTGGATAAGATCGCATGCTGATTTACCTCTCAAGGTTTACCAAATGGTCAACACCTTCCGCTATGAGACAAAACAAACCCGTAGTTTCATCCGTGTCCGTGAGATTCACTTCTTCGAAGCCCATACAGCTCATGCGGATGAAGCCTGTGCTACCCGCCAAATCGAGCAAGATATGGAGATGGTCGATCGGATTATGCATGACCTTTGCTTACCGATTATCAAAGCAAAACGCCCAGTGTGGGATACATTCCCTGGTGCTTGGTACACTATTGGCATCGATGCTATCATGCCAGACGGTAGAACACTACAGGTAGCTAGTTGTCATCATTATCGTGACCAATGGGCTAAAGCATTCGATATTACCTATGAGGACGAAAATGCAGAGCAGCAATATTGCCACCAGACTACCTATGGGATGTCTGAGAGATTACTTGGTGCCGTTGTCGGCGTCCATGGAGACGATGATGGTCTGATAATGCCACCAGCAATCGCACCTATCCAGGTTGCAATTATTCCAATCATGCCAGATAAAGACCCAGCAGTTGGAATAGCGATTGCTGAGGTGTGTCGTAAATTGGACGAAGTAGGAATACGCTACAAAGTCGATGACCGAGATTTACGCCCGGGTACTAAATACTACGATTGTGAGATTAAAGGCATCCCGCTAAGACTTGATATTGGTCCCAGAGATGTGGAGAAAGGTCACGCTTTTTCTGCAAAACGTACTGGTGGAAAGCAGCCAATGCCATTGAGTGACATCGTAAATGAAGTGCAAACGGCATTGCTTGAGATAGCCGATGAATTGCGTAATAGATCAGCAGCAAGTGCTGAAAATATTATTCAGCCATTACCTGAATTCAAACAAGTAGATGGTAAATGGCAAATGAATGGTCAAGTGGAAACCGATACGATTTATGAGATGCCATTTGATGGCACCGATGCTGATGCTGAAGTTATAGAACGTGCAACATCTCTAAGTTTCCTTGGAGACTCCACTACTGATTATCCCGAAGAGAGGAACTGCATTATCACTGGAAAGCCAACCTCTCGCAGGGTCTTGCTCTCACGCTCATATTGATTAGAGGCCAAGGCCTTCCAAGTCCATATTGTCATCGCGCATCATGGATTTCATCTTCTTACTCATCTGACGATTGCCACTCATACCTTTCATCATCTTGCGTGAGCGACCCCATTGTGCTATCAATTCACGGACATCCTTTTCTCGCACACCTGAACCTCTTGCTATTCTTCGAATACGTTCTGCCTTGACCTTTGCTGGTTCGTTCTTCTCATATGTGGTCATGGAATCCATAATCACCTGGAAACGATCCAAATTAGACTGCATCTCCATTTTCTGAGCTTTTCCCATAGCACCCATTCCTCCAAACATTCCTGAAGGAAGAAATGACATCAATTTGTCAATGGTGCCAACTTTCGACATCATCTCCATCTGCTTGTACATATCATTGAGAGTAAATCGCCCACTCATCATCCTCTGTGTCAAGCGCATAGCTTCCTCTTCGTCCATATCTTCGGGAGCGAGATCTATCAAGCCCCTGATATCGCCCATTCCGAGTAATCTGGAGATAAAACGGTCGCCCTCGAATCTTTCTAAATCCTGAACCCGTTCGCCAACACCGATGTACATTATCGGCGAACCTGTTGCAGCGACAGCAGAAAGTGCGCCACCGCCTCTAGCGGTTCCATCGAGTTTAGTGATGATAATCCCAGTAATCCCTGCTAAGTCATGGAAAGAGGCAGCCACTGGACCTGCTGATTGACCTACTTGGGCATCTATTACCAATATTCGTTCTTCCGCCCGTGCTAATTCGCTTATCTGTTCTAACTCATCGACTAAATCCTGATCGAGTTGATGACGCCCGGCGGTGTCGATGATGACCATGTCTGCAGTTGCATGAGCTGCGAGTCCATTGCGAACAATAGAAACCGCATCAGTATTATCCGGTTCACCATAAACCTCAACAGTTGAGTCCTCCAATAATTGAGTGAGTTGAGAATATGCACCTGGTCGATGAACGTCTGCTTCGATTACTGCAACTTTCACACCATGTATGCGCCGATACCATTCTGCCAGTTTTGCAGTAGTAGTGGTCTTTCCTTGACCGTAAAGGCCAACCATAAGCATAGTGATTTGTCTTGGTCTAGGCTCACGGCTTGGTCCGAGTATTCGCACCAATTCAGCATAGATGATATTGAGAGCATGTGTTTGTAGAGTTGTGCCAGGTCTCGGCTCTTCCTCACTCATTCGTGATTCGAGACGTTCGGTGATCTCCTTGGTTTGTCTTACGTTGAAATCTGCTTCTTGTAGAGCACGGCGTAATGCTTTGATCATCTCTCGCATTTCAGCCTCATCGAGTTTGCGTCTACTCTTGAGCAAGCCAAGTGAGGAAAGGATACCTTGAGAGAGACCTTCAAGCGCCATCAGCCATCCGAATCAGGCCAATGTTTTCAACCCAACGCTACTTTTCAGGAAAGGACAGATGGAGTACGTCGCCATTTAACTTTGCACCGACTTGACTGGCCTTGACTGGTGAATGGTGTTCTATCTCGTGTTCGCGGCCGTTGATTCCAACCATTAGAACCCCTTCTTCAGAACGTAGTGAAAGTTCTTCGCGTTCAATTGCAGGAAGGTGAACCTGGACCTCATCACCCTCACGCCAACTACCTCGATTAACCTGCAATCCTAAACCGATATCAAAAGGACCAAGACCGTCAGACAATTCGATTTCGCCATGAAGTAATTTGGACATTTCATCTAATCTATCAAAACCATGTACATCACCTTCTAGCAATTCAACATGTTTGAAAACCAAGTCGCTCAAACGCTCCTCTAATTCTTGGCAATAGCCTTCCTCCATCTCACGACGTCGTTTGATGAATTGGTGGTCTATGTCAGGGGTTTTTCGGTTGATTACGCAACCAGAAACTGGGAGATTGAATTCCATAAGCGATTCATATGCCCTAATCGACTCATTTACGCCCATCTTTTCTGGGATTGTGACAAGGGTGAAACGCGTCAACCTTGGGTCGCAAAGGATTCTTCTAACATGCAAGACTCTACGTCTAAAGCGTTCTAACTCCTCACGCATTTTATCGCCTTCTTTACGTCCAAATAGAATAGAGCGAATTCCTCCAGTCACACGATGCATACGGATTATTCGATCTGCCCACGTCTCGATTATTTCTGGTAGGGCAAGGAAACGCAATGTGTGGCCGGTCGGTGCAGTATCAAAGACAATTACATCCCAATTGGGATTTTCTAGATGTTTCAGTAACTCGTCAAATGCCATCGCTTCATCGAGGCCAGGAAGTATCATCTCAGATGTCGAAACCTCTTCCTTCATCTCATTAATCTCGTTGAGTGCATCAGAGCCAAGCATTCCAGCCATCGGTCCAGCCATCGATTCTGAAATATTGGGCAACATGTCACTGATTTTGGCCTCTGGATCTAATTCCAAGCCCCATAGCCCGGGAATTCCTGCTACCTCTGTTGGTTCTGAACCCAATTCGACACCCAAGCTATCACTTGTACTGTGGGCAGGATCGCTACTTACTAGCAAGACCTTCAGACCGGCTCTAGCCAAACCAACAGCTGTCGCTGTAGAGGTGGTTGTCTTGCCTACTCCTCCTTTACCTCCGAACAGGAGTAGTCGTGCCATGTCACTGTGGCGCAGAGGCAGGACTTGAACCCCTCGCTGCCACAACTAAGATGAATGGAAGGCACAAGGGCTCCTCATGGTCAGTGAAGCCATCCTCTTCCAAGTGGCCTCGATGACGGCTTTAGTTGGGATGGCACTAGGCTGGCGCGGGGTAATGACTCGCTTTTCTGGATTTTATGACTTACCAACTGCGTGGAATCAGATTTTTTGGGGTATCTTGATTGGTGGAATATATGCTTCTCTAGCTGATGGATACATATTCGTGCCCTTCGTCACCGCTGGATTAACTGGAGTTACCTCTGGTAATTCCATTTCTAATCTAGTCATAATATTGGCGATTAGTGTGGTCATTCACCTGATGCTGAGGCGAGTTCGGGTACGTAAAACTGGATCTCAGCCAACCAGTGGTTGGGCTCTGGGTTTGGCAATTGGTGGAATGACTGCTATGTATCTTATATTTCGTGTTCTTCAAGTTTATGATGTAAGTTTACTCATCATTGCTAACATAGTTGTTTTGGCCATAATAACCCCGCGCTGCGAGGCTCTGATGTGCGCATATCATGGCTATCGTATGCTTGAGGGCGAGCGTTGGCGAGCGGTTTTTCGTTCGTTTTTCATTCGCACCATTTTCTTATCCGCACTTTACTATTCAGTCCTACAACCTATAACTTGGATCTTCATCATCCCGTTGACCTTACTAGCCGAAAGAAATGCAGAGAAATGGGTCTGGGCTGCAGTGCCAAAGCCTGCTCGGAGACGACTTAGGCGCATATGGGCAGAAAAGTCCAGAGAAGCAAGCCACTTTGATTCTGAAATACCAAGTTCACAGGTTAAATTGGAGAAAATAAAAACTCACGATGATTTAGATAGGAAAAGTGTGCCCACTGTAATAAATAATATCACTTATAATATTCAAGATAGTGCAATATCGGGAGACATTAATACTAATTTAACTCCCAAAGATGATTGAGATTTTTATTCAATTTAGTATTGATTCGGATGAATGCAAAGGAGTCATCCGAATACCCATTGCAAAGTTAGGTGTCATCAAAGAAGAGTAAGTGCATACTTATTCGCCTTACTTAGAGCAAATAGGGTTCTTATCATAGATAAAGGTCGACAAAGGTTGCCCCTCAGCAACCTTCATGGAGGCTCCGAACATGGTCAGCATGATGGGAAGTTGTCCATTCTGCTTATCCCCTACTATGGAAGGGGACTCTAT
>Ga0209709_10001106_pt1 | contig 25201 bp, 25 predicted proteins | sample ArcticOcean_MG_C_2_FD_187435 | JGI IMG/M metagenome (GOLD analysis project Ga0209709, IMG submission 187435) | Marine microbial communities from western Arctic Ocean - ArcticOcean_MG_CB4_136 (SPAdes) (version 2) | ecosystem: Environmental > Aquatic > Marine > Oceanic | place: Arctic Ocean...
CAAGTACTGCAAATAAATATTTGTAGCCTTTAGTGAATAACGATCTAGATGCACCGTTTGCTTCAACCATAGGAACTTCATATTTTTCAGTTACAGGAGCCATAGCTTTTGTAAGTCCTGAGCTATAGGGCCCAAGCATGAATTGCACGCCGTCTTGTTGGATTAATCTTTCTGCAAGCTGAGCTGCTCTTCCTGAGTTTGATTCATCATCGTAATAAATGATTTCAAACTTATAAGTTTTCCCACCAACTTTTATACCACCCATACTGTTAATTCTCTCAACAGCTAGGTTGTAGCCGTTTTGAGTATGAACACCATTAGATGAATATTTTCCAGTTAATGAAACAGCCGCACCTAAAATAATTTTATCTCCAACAACCTTTGCAAAAGATATTGTTGCAGTAGAAATTAAAAGTGCAATTGCAGAAACTAAAGTTATTACTATATTTCTGATTTTCATTTTTTCCTCATATTGTTTAAATTTAAAGGATTTATTTAACCTCTAAATCAAAAAACAAACAAGCTTCTAATGAAAGTGTGCGACTTAATATTTTTGAATAAAAGCCATTATTACAGCAATTATTATTAATACACACGCTGAAATTGTGTTTATTACTTTTGGATTTGCTTTAATCCAAATAATTAGTTTTCTAGCAAGTAAAGCATAAGCAATCAAAGATAAAAAATCTAAAACTACATACGTTGTGATTAAAATAAAAAATTGAACAATATAATTTGAATTAAAGTCAATAAATTGTGGAAAGATTAATGGAAAGAACATCCAAGCTTTAGGGCTTGTCCCGGCAACTAAAAACCCATCTTTGAAGAATGAGAAAAAACTTTTTGATGAAATATTAGTTGAACTTATGTCTTTTGGTCTTGAGCTATAAATATCGTAAGCAAGATATAAAATATAAAATATTCCAATCCATTTAAAAATATTTAAAAAATTTGGATTATCGACAAAAAAAGATCCAAGAACAAAAATCACTAAAGTTGCTTGAATTATATTTGCAGTCACATCCCCTAATGCTGTCCAAATACATTTTTGAACACCATAATTCATGGAGTAAGAAATGATCACAATTCTTGGGGTACCTGGAGTAATAAATAAAAATAAAATTATTTGTAAAAAAAGAAAATAATTTAAAGGGAGCATTATTGGATTTTAAGGATAGTCCCAAAAAACCGGGAGCTAAAGATGGCTAAGAAGGACTATCAATCAAACTATAGCAGATCCAAAAAAAAATGCATTATCGATTTTTTTCAAATATAAAGGTTTTATGAAAAAAAAAGGTCACACCCCTATAACTAGGGTCAAGAATCCCGAGCCACATATTGATGACCCAGATTGGATCATTTGGGCAGCTTGGGCAGATCGTATTACTTTTGAAGAGATAGAGAAAAAGACTGGAAAAACTGAAGGTGAAGTTATCAAAATTATGAGACGATCTATAAAGCCAGTTTCTTTTAGATTATGGAGAAAAAGAGTTAATCAAAAAAGCATTAAACACAAAAAGAAGTTTGAGTATTCAAGAAAAGAAATAACTAGTAAAATTAAAAAAGGTGAGTATTTATAATTTATGAAAAATGTAACAATTTATACAGGTCCACTTTGTAATTTTTGTGATGCAGCAAAAAGATTATTGATCAGAAATAAAGTTGAATATAAAGAGATTAACATTGCAACAATTGACGGTGCTATGGATGAAATGATTAAAAAAGCTAATGGGAAAAGAACTATTCCTCAAATTTTCTTTGATGAACAGCACATTGGTGGTTACGATGACGTTAGAGCTCTAGAAAAAGAAAATAAGTTACAAGAGTTATTAAAGTAATAATTACTTAATAGTAATAGTTATATCAGGTATATTCCCGTAAAATCCTTGGTTAGCAGCTGCTGTGTAGAATAGTGTAGCAATAATAGATAGAAAAAATTTTTTCATTACAGGAGTTCTTAATGTAAAGAATTATATTGTATAGAAAAAAAATAACTTATTTTGGTTTAAAGATTAAACAAACACCATTATTACAATATCTTTTTCCAGTTGGATTTGGTCCATCTTCAAAAATATGACCATGATGCCCACCACATTTTTTACAATGATATTCAACTCTTTCATATCCTAACAATGTATCTGTTTTAGTTTCAAATGCGTCAGGCAATGATTGATAAAATGAAGGCCAACCTGAGCCACTTTCATACTTGGCAGTTGATTCAAATAACTTTACATCACAATTGGCACAATGGTATGTGCCATCTCTTTTTTCATGGTTTAATTCACTAGTACCAGGTGACTCTGTTCCATCTTCGAACATAACTAGTTTTTGTTCTGCTGTTAAATTTTTATTTTTTTTATTCACATTTTTATTTTATTTATATTATAAATTCTAATTAGTTAATTTAAATTTTAATCTACCTTATGTTTTCATTTAATTTTTATTATAAGTTAAGATATTTAGTAATACAAAATACTGACTTTATAATAATTTTTAAATATATCATAAATAGGTTAAATCATCCTTTTATAAGACATTTAAAGAAGAAAGAAAAATTAAAAACTTTAATTAATTTTAAGAAAAACAAACTAACTCAAAATTACTTTTCTATTAATTCTTATTATTGGAAAAAAGTAATAGAAGGTAATTTCAAAGAATTTTCTTATCTTGAAATTGGATCTTTTGAAGGATCAAGCGCTTTATTTGTACTTAAGAACTTTATCACAACAAAACTGTATTGTGTAGATTCTTGGAATGACAAATTTGAATTCAAAAGATTTATTCATAATCTTAATAAATTTAAAAAAAAGTATAAATTTTTTAAGCAGACGTCTGATAATTTTTTTTCAAAAAACTCTAAAAAATTTGATCTTATTTATATAGATGGTTCGCACTTAAAATCACAAGTTTTTAAAGATATAAAAAATTCATGGAAAATTTTAAATGTAGGTGGACTAATTATTTGTGATGATTATTTCTATGGTAATATTTATAAAAAAGTTAACAAAAATATTCCTATAGAGGCAATTAATAAATTTTATAGCCAAAAAAAAAATAAGATAAAAGTTCTGTGCGTAAATAATAATCAAATTTTTTTTAAAAAAATTAAAGACTGATTAATATAATCTTTTTACAATTTTCAAGTACTCTTGAGTGTGGTTCTGTTTCTCTCTAGGTTATCTGTCTTATTGGATTTTCGTTAACGCATGACTCTAAGGACTCGATCATCTGAGTATAAAAAATACTGTAATTTTCTGCTGTAACATAACCTATATGAGGTGTTAATAAAGCGTTTGGAAGAAATCTTAACTTATTATTTTCTGGTAATGGTTCTTTTTCGTAAACATCTAAACCCGCCCCTGCAATTACATTGGTTGATAAAGCGATTATTAAATCATCTTCGTTTATAATTGTTCCGCGTGAAGTGTTAATAATAAATGCAGTTTTTTTCATTTTATCCATTTCTTTTAGAGTAATGCAGTCCTTGTATCTTTCACCTCCTTGAACGTGGATAGATAAAAAATCAGACGCATTAATTAAATCTTCTTTACTGCAAGGCAAAACATCCAATTCTTTACAGGTATCCAAATTAAGATTTTCACTCCAGGCCATCACTTGCATTCCAAAGGCTTTTCCAATTTTAGCCACTTGAGAACCTACTCTTCCAAGTCCAATTAAGCCTAAAATTTTTCCTTTAAGTTCTATACCTACAGTTGTTTGCCAATAACCTTGATACATATTATCAATTTCTTCTTTAAAATTTCTAGCCAATCCTAATATCAATGCCCAAGTTAATTCAGGAGTTGGATGAATATTTATCTCTGTTCCACAAACTATAATTTTTCTTTTTTTTGCCGCCTCAAGGTCAATTGAATTATTTCTTGATCCACTGGTAATAATAAATTTTAAATGACTCAAATTATCAATTATATTTTTAGTCATTGGAGTTCTTTCTCGCATTATTAATAATGCCTCAAAATCAGCTAATTGTTCAAGAGTGTCCGCTTCATCAATAAACGGTTCACTAAAAATTTTAAATTCATATTTCCCAGATAATTTTTCTAAATCAACAAATTGTTGAGAGACATTTTGATAATCATCTAAGATTGCAACTTTAAGCATTTTTGATTTCCTTATTTGATAAAAATAAACCTATTACAATTAAAATCGAGCCAATTAAATGAAAAAAATGAAATTGTTCATTAAAAAATATTATTGCCATTATTGTACTGAACAAAGGAATTAAGGATAAAGAAATTCCGGCTCTATTTGCTCCAATAATCGCCACTGCACCAGCCCAACAATAGTATGAACCAATACTTGGAAACAAAGCAAGATAGATAAGGGTGTAACCAAGATCTATATTGAATTCAACTGTTAGTCCCTGTGATAATTCGTATAAAAATTGGGGTAGTATAAATATCAAACCAAAAGTACACAAAACATGGACTAAGGTTAAAAGTGGTAAGGTAAATTTTTTTTTTTTCAAAAATGAAGAATATAAGCCCCAAGTAATTACCCCCCCTATCATTATGAGGTCACCTTTATTAAAATTTAATGAAAGTAAAATATTTAAATCTAGTTTTGTGATAATTGATAAGATTCCAAATACAGAAATAATTAAACCAAAAATTTGAAATTTATTCGTTTTTTCAATTTTTAGTAAAAAACATAAAAAAATTATCATTGCAGGAATTACAGTATTAAAAAGTGAAGCATTTATGACTTGCGTATGAACTAATGCCAAATATGTAAAAGAATTAAATAAGCCCACGCTCGTAAAGGCTAAAAAAAATAGTAACGGTAAATTATTTAGGATTATATCTTTATTTTTTAATACCTCCTTGTAAGTAAAAGGTAATAGAATTATCCATACTAACGTCCATCTAAAAAATACTAATGACATTGGAGGAATGTTTTCTAAATAGGCTAATTTTCCTACCATAAAATTGCCTGCCCAAAATAATGTTGCACATACCAACATTATATAAGCTTTGGTATTTTGCATAAACTAACTAAATCTTGCTGGACTATATGGACTTAAGTTTAAATTTGTATTTTCTTCGGTAATCATTCCTGCAATAATTTTACCTGAGATTGGTCCTAAGGTCCAACCTAGATGATGATGGCCAAAACAATAAAATATATTCTTATGGTTTTTAGAGGGTCCCATTACAGGTAAAAAATCAGGTAACGTTGGTCTAAATCCTAGCCATTCATCTTCGTGTTCTGGAAGGTCTCCCAACATATATTTTGCATTATTAATTAAATTCTTCACTCTAGATTTTGAAGGAGGGTTTTCTAATCCACCAAACTCTACTGTTCCGACTACTCTTAACCCCTGTTCCATTGGAGTAATTCCAAATCCTCTATTAGAAAATATTACAGGTCTAGTTAAAAGATGATCGCAATCCTTGAAGTGCACATGATAGCCTCTCTCAGTATCTAGAGGTATTTTTTCTCCTAAACTATCAGTAAGTTTTTTTGAAAACGCACCACAGGCAATAACCAATTTATCAAAAACATATTTTTGATTTTCTGTTTTTACAACAGGCTTTTCCCTATCAAAATTAATATCTTGAACATTCATTTTTAAAAAGTTTCCCCCTTTTTTTAAAAATAGATTGAATAACTTTAATAGAATTTTTTTTGGGTTTCTTGCGTGTCTACCGTACTTATAGTAAACACCCCCATGGTAAAAAGGTTTTATATTTGGTTCTAGGTCATGAATTTCTTTTGGTGATACAACTTGTTGATCGACGCCTAATTCATTTCTAACTTTAATTTCAAGTTTTCTACTTTTTAAACTTTTATCATTCCAAACATACAAAATACCTTTTCTTTCAACTAAACCCTCTAAATCTATGTCATCAAATAATTCATCATAAGCAGATAATGCTAAATCTAGAATTTGATGCATATTTTTTGCAGTGTGCATCATTCTTTTTGTTGTACAGTTTCTCAAAAATTGAAGAAACCATGGTAGCATTTTTGGGACATAGTTCCATTTAAGAGCAAGTGGCCCTGTTGAACTTAATAGCATTGCTGGTACATCCGCTATAACATCAGGTCTGTTCATTAGTACACATGCATAGGGAGAAAAGTGACCTGCGTTCCCATATGATGCGGCTGGACTACCTGGCTCCTCTTTATCAAAAATAGTTACATCAAAACCTTTTTTTTGAAGAAACAAGGCATTTGAAATACCCTGAATACCCGCGCCAACTATACCAACTTTTAAATTACCCATAGAAATTTATACAATTAATCTTAAAAATAATTTAAGCGACAAATTATACCTAAGCAATAGATTGCTGACTATGAACTTTGGCGCTCATTACAACTCCAAAACCAATCATAGTTGCCATCATTGAGGAACCTCCATAGGACAAGATCGGTAATGGAGATCCTACTATTGGCAGTAAACCTAAAACCATACTCATGTTAATTGCTATATAAATAAAAATAGCAGCTGCAAAACCATAACAAAATAGTTTTGCGAAAAAACTTCTTGATATTGCACCAATTGCATTTATTCGATAAATAATAACTGCATAAATCGCAAGAAGACAGACTGAGCCAAGAAAACCAAATTCTTCAGAAAAGAGTGTAAAAATAAAATCAGTATGTTTTTCTGGTAAAAACTCTAAATAACTTTGTGTTCCTCTTAAAAAACCTTTTCCAAAAATGCCACCTGATCCAACTGCAATTTTAGATTGAATAATTTGATAACCAGCACCTAAGGGATCTCTATCTGGGTTCAAGAATGTTAAAACTCTTAATTTTTGGTAGGGCTTTAAAAAAGAAATCATAAAAGGTAATGAGATTAAAAATCCCAATATTGTATAAATAAAATATTTATGATTTATGCCAGCAAACCACAAAACTACTATTCCGCTCATCGCTATTAAAAGTGAGGTTCCTAAATCAGGCTGCACAATTACAAGACCCATTGGCACTATAATAATTATTAGTGACGTTAAAATTGTATATATTGAATTAATATTTTCTACTTTCATTCTGTGAAAATATTTAGCTAAACACAAAATTATAAAAATTTTCATTAACTCAGAAGGTTGTAAATTAATAAAATATAAATCAATCCATCTTTGCGACCCAGATGATTTAATTCCAAACAGATATGTCCACCACAAAAGCACAACTGTCAAAATATAAAAAAGATATCCTGTTAAGAACCAAAATTTTATATTAATAAAAGAAATAGCTAACATCATTAAAGTAAAAATAATTAGTTTTGTAAAATGACTTTTAGTGTGAAATAATATTTTACCTCCATCTGTTGAATACATTGTTGCAAGGCTAATAAAGCCTAATAATAAAATACAAACTAAAAGTATGTAATCGAAGTCTTTAAATTTTTTAAAAAAACCAGAGCTATTATTACTTAATCTCGTATGTTGATACATTTAAATCTCTAAATACCTTTTATTATAAATTGACTCTCTTAATGAATGTCGATCGATGATTAATTTAAATAGCTCTTTTGCCATAGGAGCTGCTGTTGTACTGCCATTTCCACCATGCTCTACTAATATACTTAAAGCATATCTTGGATTTTCATAAGGACCGAAAGCTATATATAAAGCGTGATCTCTCTCTTCGTAGGGTATCTCAAATGTTTTTAAATCTAGTTCTCTATCTTTTTCAGTAATTCTTTTAACTTGAGCTGTTCCAGTTTTGCCTGCAAATTGATATTTGGGATCATTAATTCTAGAACGATAAGAGGTTCCCATTACTTCATTTGTTGAGCCAAACATGGCATCTTGAACAATCTTAATATTTTTATAATTTTTATATAATCGTTCATATTTATCCTTGGGTTGATCTTTTTTATCATCATCAACAACAATTTGAGGATAAATTTTATGGCCACCGTTTGCAATTTGTGCAGTCATTAAACATAATTGAATTGGTGTTGTTTGAATATAACCTTGGCCAATTCCAGTAATTATAGTTTCACCCAACAGCCATCCTTTTCCTAAAGCATTTTTCTTCCATTGTGTATTTGGAATTAAACCCTTTTTTTCAATATTAAATAAATCTCCAAAAACTTCTTTTCCTAGGCCAAATTTTTTTGCAGTTTCGCTTAGTTTATCCACTCCTAATTTACGAGCTATTTCATAAAAGTAACTATCACAAGATTGTTTCATGGCATTTCTTAAACTAACAAGTCCATGTCCTTTTTTTTTCCAACAATGATAAGTTTGACCATACATTTCCGTTTTACCAGTACATTTGACTGTAAAATTGGTGTTAATAATCCCATTTTCTAAAGCTGATAAAGCAACTATTGGCTTAATCGTTGACCCTGGAGAATAATTTCCTGATAAAGTTTTATTTACCAAAGGTTTCATTGGATTATTTCTAATCAATTGCCATTCGTCTTGACTAATGCCAAATACAAATGAATTAGGATCAAATGAAGGTGATGAGTGCATTGCTATTACTTGGCCTGTAAAAATGTCCATCACACAAATAGATCCCGCTTTACCTGCTAACAATTGATTTGCAAGTTTTTGAATTTCTGTATCAATAGTTAATCTAATTGTTTTTCCTTGATCACCAGATTTAAATGCTAACTTATTAATTCTTCTTCCATAAGCATTAACTTCATATCTTTCAATTGAATTATCTCCTATCAAACTATTTTCAAAGGATTTCTCTAAACCAATTTTACCAACCTTTAATCCCTGAACAAATTTATCTTTTATAATTTCACTTGATAAAATATCTTTTTCATTGGCTTGACTAACATAACCTAAAATATGTGTATAATTTTCTTCGTAGGGATAATATCTCGATATAGAAATAATTGGTTTAACGCCATTTAAGTCATATAGGTGATTATTAATTTTTGAAAAATTTTTCCAACTCAAATTATCTGCAACAATAAGAGTTTCCCAAGGTTTAATCTCTTTTTGTTTCTTAATAATTTTTTGAAACTCTTTGTCTGATAGATCTAAAATCTTTTTTATTCTATTAATTGTATATCTAAAATTCTCAACTTGTTCTGGGATTATATGTAGTTGATAAGCTTCAAAATTTCCTGCAATTGTGTTTCCAAAATAATCTTTGAAATCACCTCTTATCGGAGGGAGCTTCCACTCACGGATTCTATTTTTGTCTGAAAGAGTCAGATATTTTTTATTTTCTTTAATTTGCAAAAAAAATAATCGGCTAATAATACCACCTAAAATAACCACTTTAGCTGTTGCTAAAATAAACATTCTGCGATTAATAGAATTTAATTTTACTACATTATCACTCTGATTAATCATTAATGGCCTGATGGTAATAATTTAAAAAAATAGTTGCTGGAATATAAAACAAAAAAGTAAAAAGATTATTAATTATATAAAACAAAATGTTTAAGTCATAAGAAAAAAATAGAAATAACACTGAATAGTTAATTGAATTGATTAAACTAATTACAAACAGAAAATAAAACAAATCTTTAATTAAATGAGGTCTAATAGTTATGTTTCTAAGGTAAGAAGCAAATATACAAACTAAAATATAAGAAAGTGAGCTTAGACCCATAGGTAAACCCACAACTGTGTCATTGATTAAACCAGCAATGAAAACTAATAGATAATCAAATTTATTATACTCTTTAAGTGCAAAATAAAAAATTAATATAAATGGAAAATTAAAAGAGAAATAATCTATATTCAGATAATTAAAATCAAATTCATTTAAAACAGATATATATAAGACAGTGATGGGAAGCCATGTGTAGAATTTATAAATGAAATTCCTTTTTTCAAATCTAATCATTTGACTTTTTACCTCTTCTCAAGATACACTTTCTATATTCTGGTGTCCCAACTTTGTAGCCCGTTTTAAATGTCGACCTTTGACATTTTGAACTATAAAGTAAATTTAATTTTAAAAAATCAAGCTCTTCTTCATCAGCAATATTTTGCTCGGTTTTCTCAGCTTGAATATCTACTTTTTGCTGTAAATCATAAATTTTGTCATTTTGTTCATTAGTTTTAGATTTCAAAATTTGATTTTCTTTAATAAATCTTTGATTGGTTTCATCTAATATTTTAATTTGGTCATTCAATAAGTCTAATTTAATCATCTCAGTGTTAGATATTGATTTGACATTCACATTGTCATTTTTTATGTCTACTTGATTTTCAGTTCCTTTTTTCTCAATTTCTACAAAAACATATTTAAGTTGTTGAAAATCACTATAAAAATTAATTAAAAATTTATTTTCAGTTTTGCTTACTGTTCCAACAGGAATGCCACTTTTAAAAATTGACCCAGCTCCTGATGTATATGCTATACTTTTGTCTTTTATTTCTTCAATTAAATTATCTTTTATATACCTAATTTCTCCCAAATTATTTCCATTACCAATAACAATTGCCTGAACGTTGCCTGGTGTAATCGAAATTGGAACGCTTGAGTTTAAATCTGATAATAACAATATTCGTGAAGATTTATAATTTACCTCAATTACTCTACCAACTAAGTATTTTTTATCAAAGATATTTGTGCCGATCTTTATTTTTTGTGAACTACCTTTATTAATGATTATAGTTTTTAAAAACGGACTTTTGTGATCTACAATTACTTTTGCTAATATTTTATCTGATGAAAGTGTATAATCTTCAATTAAATTCTTTAATTCTTTATTTTCACTAATTATAATTTTGCTTGATATTTCTTCTGATTTTAAATTTTCTAATTCTATTTTGTTTGCTTTATAATTATTATAGAAATTAGAATATGCTTTTATTTTTAAATAAGAATTTATAATCAGATTTTCTGGTATAGAGACAACAAACGAAGATCTGTAGACTATTTCATTTATAAGATTTTTTATTTTATTTATTGGTGAAAAATTGATTCCTGATAATATTATTATAAAGATCGATAAAAAAACTAATGATAATAAAGAAAATTTTTGTTTAGTACTTTTTTTTAAAAAAGCAGATCTAATTGCTATAACAAAATCATCTCTGCTTGAGGCCATTATTTTTAATACTCAGTCAGCATAGTGGAGAATGTCTCTTCTTGTTCTAGAGCTTTTCCTGTGCCAATTGCCACACAAGATAACGGGTCTTCTGCTATATGAACTGGTAGACCAGTTTCTTTAGAAAATCTTTTATCAATATTTTTTAATAAAGCTCCACCTCCAGTTAATGTTAAACCCATGTCAACTAGATCAGCTGATAATTCTGGTGGTGTTGCCTCTAATGCATCTTTAATACCATCAACCATTTCTTTTAAGATATCATTTAATGCTTCAGCAGTATCTTCTTCTGTAATATTAACTTCTTTAGGAGTTCCTGATCTTAAATCTCTACCTTTAACAGGATAAGTGTTATCATTTGTTGGAATTGCAGTACCAATTTCTTTTTTAATTTTTTCTGCAGTACTGTCACCAATCATTAAATTGTATTCTCTTCTCATATAGTGCACTAAAGCTGTATCCATTGCATCACCCGCTACTCTTAAAGACTTTGAATAAACTAAACCTCCCAGAGACATAACAGCTATCTCGGTAGTACCACCACCGATATCAACTACCATTGAGCCAGTAGCTTCAGAAATTGGAAGTCCTGCACCAATTGCAGCTGCAATAGGCTCTTCAATTAATTGAACTCTTCTCGCGCCCGCAGCTAGAGCACTATCTTGAATTGCTTTTCTTTCAACAGGAGTAGATCCTGTTGGTACACAAATTAAAATTCTAGGATTTGCAAAAGTACTACCTTTGTGAACTTTTTTTATAAAATGTTTGATCATCTCTTCTGTCACTATGAAATCTGCAATTACACCATCTCTTAAGGGTCTTATGGCGCTGATGTTACCAGGAGTTCGTCCCAACATAGTTTTTGCTTCGTCACCAACTGCTAGTACGGTCTTTTTTCCACCTTGATCTACAATTGCAACAACCGAAGGTTCATTTAAAACAACACCCTGGCCTTTTACAACAACTAGTGTATTTGCAGTTCCTAAATCAATGGCCATATCTTGGCTCCAAATATTCGTTAACTTTTTAATCCAATTAGCCATTTTATATTCCCTTCATTTTAAGAGTTTCCTGCTCTATTGGAGCAGTTCTGTTTCTTTTAATTATCATTTTATTTAAAGCACCAATATAAGCATTAGCTGAAGCGACTAATGTATCAGTGTCTGCTGCTTGACCAACAGTTGTTTTTCCATTTTCCTCAATACGAACACTTACTGTTGCTTGAGCGTCAGTTCCTTCAGTCACTGCATGAACTTGATACAATTGTAATTTAACATCATGAGGGTATAAAACTTTTATACATTTAAAAATAGCATCTACTGGGCCGTCACCTGTTTCAGAAGTTTCTTTAACTTCACCATAAACATCAAGCTTCATCTCCGCTCTTTGAGGCTCCCCTGTTCCAGCAAAAACCTTTAGGGATTTTAAGCTAATAACATACTTAACTTGAACCATACTATCGTCTACTAAAGCAGCAATATCATCATCATAAACGTGTTTCTTTTTATCAGCTAAAATTTTAAATTTTCCAAAGGCAGTTTGAATTACATCATCTGTAACATCTGCATAACCAAGGTCGTTTAATTTTTCTTTAAACGCATGTCTTCCTGAATGTTTTCCCATAACCAAAGAAGTTTTTTTAACCCCAACACTCTCTGGAGTCATAATTTCGTAGGTTTCTCTATTTTTTAGCATTCCATCCTGATGTATGCCGGCTTCATGTGCAAATGCATTTTTTCCAACAATCGCTTTATTGAATTGTACGGGAAAAGTTGCATTTGAAACAACTTTAGAAGCTTTACTTAATAATTCTGTTTTAATTCCAGTTGTATATGGCATTAAATCGTTTCTAGTTCTTATTGCCATCACAATTTCTTCAAGCGCAGCATTACCTGCTCTTTCGCCTATACCATTAATTGTACATTCAACTTGTCTTGCTCCAGCTTGAACTCCAGCTAAAGAATTTGCAACAGCTAAGCCTAAATCATTGTGACAGTGAACTGATAAAATTGCTTTATCAATATTTGGAACTTTATTTTTTAAAGTGGTAATTATTTTAGTAAACTCTGAAGGAATTGTATAACCAACAGTATCAGGAATATTAATTGTCTTTGCTCCGCTATTTATAGCTAACTCAACTACTTTACACATAAAATCCATATCAGTTCGAGTACCATCTTCACATGACCACTCAACATCATCAGTAAGATTTCTAGCGTAAGTTACACTTTCTTTTATGGCATCCAATACATCTTCAGGACTTTTATTCAGCTTATGCTTCATATGAAGTGAACTAGTTGAAATAAATGTATGAATTCTAAATCTTGGGGCTGATTTTAATGCCTCATAACAAACATCAATATCTTTTTTACTAGCTCTAGACAGGCCAGCAGGTATTGAATTTTTCAAAATTTTACTAATTGCTTTAACAGACTCAAAGTCACCTGGTGATGCAATTGGAAAACCTGCCTCTATAACATCAATTCCTAATTCATCAAAAATTCTAGAAATTTGAATTTTTTCTTCTAAACTCATGGATGCGCCTGGTGATTGTTCACCATCTCGCATTGTAGTATCAAATATAAAAACTTTATCTTTTTTGCTCATAACCATTAAATTTAGAAAAATCTATAATACAATCTATAATAGAGATTGCAAAAGATTTGTGAAATTTCGGTAACTTTTGCTATTGTTTATCGCTGTCTACTAACTTCTTCTTACCAATCCATGGCATCATAGCTCTTAGTTTAGAACCAACAGTTTCAATTGAATGTTTAGCGAGATCTTCTCTTGTTTTTAAAAAGTTTTTTTGACCATTTTTACATTCTTCCATCCACTGTTTAGTAAATTTACCAGATTGAATGTCATTCAAAACTTCTTTCATTCTTTGTTTTGTTTCATCTTTTTTAATTATTCTTGGTCCAGAAACATACTCACCATATTCTGCAGTATTTGAGATAGAATAGTTCATGTTAGCAATTCCACCTTCATAAATTAAATCTACAATTAATTTTACCTCATGTAGGCACTCAAAATATGCCATTTCCGGTTCATATCCAGCTTCAACTAATGTTTCATATCCATTTTTAATTAATTCAACTATTCCTCCACAGAGTACTGTTTGTTCACCAAATAGGTCAGTCTCACATTCATCTTTAAAAGTAGTTTCTATAATTCCAGATCTTCCACCCCCAATAGCTGAAGCATAAGATAGGGCTAAATCTCTTGCTTTACCTGTTCCATCTTGATGAACAGCCATTAAACACGGGACCCCCGCGCCTTTTTCAAACTCGCTTCTTACCAAATGGCCCGGTCCTTTAGGAGCAACCATGAAAACATCTAGATCTTTTCTGGCTTTGATTAAATCATAGTGAATATTTAATCCGTGGGCAAATGCCAAACTTGTTCCTTCTTTAATTCTTTGTTCGATATGATTTTTATAAATAGTTGCTTGTAACTCGTCTGGAGTTAAAATCATACATACATCAGCCCATTCAGCAGCATCTGATAAATTCATAACTTTTAAACCTTTTGACTCAGCTTTTTTTTTACTCATAGAGCCATCTCTCAAAGCTACTACAACCTCTTTAACTCCACTATCTTTTAAATTTAATGCATGGGCATGCCCTTGGCTACCATATCCAAAAATAGCTATTTTTTTTTCTTTAATTAAGTTTACATCTGCATCTTTTTCATAAAACATTTTCATTTTTTTTCCCCTTTAATAATTAATTAAATATTTCTGCGCCTCTAGTCATTGCTACCGCTCCCGTTCTTGAGACACTAACAAGACCAAGTGGTTTTAAATTTTTACCCATTATATCTATTTCTCTTCTTAATGCTGTAATTTGAATTACAATAGATTTATTTGTTTTATCTAGTACAACTGGATTAAATTTTTTACAAGTATTTAAAGCTTTTTTAATTTTTATTTGGCTTCCTACAATTTTTAATAATGCCATTTCTTTAAAAATTACTTTTTTGTCTTCTCTTTTAAAATTAGCCACTTTATGGACTGGTACTAATTTTTTTAATTGTAACGCAATTTGTTCAATTACTTCTGGTGTTCCAGTAGTTACAATTGTAACTCTTGAAAGATTATTCTTATGATCAACCTCTGCTACAGCTAACGACTCAATGTTATATCCTCTACCTGAAAACAAGCCCACAACCCTAGCTAGTACACCAGCTTCATTATCTACCCAAACAACAAAAATATGGGTATCTAATTTTCCAGTTTTAGTTGGTATGCTATAAGCTGATTTTGATTGTGCCATTTTATACTAGTGCTTTCCCTTTACCTGTAATTTTGTTTTTTTCTTGGTCTTTAGGTCCTAGTAACATTTGATTATGAGGTTTTCCTGATGGGATCATTGGAAAACAGTTTTCATCTTGATCTACATGACAGTCAAAGATTACTGGTCTATCTACATCTATCATTTCTTGGATTTTTTCATCTAATTCATTGGGTTTTTTTGCTCTAATACCTATACACCCATAGGCTTCAGCTAGTTTTACAAAGTCAGGTAATGCTTTTGAGTAACTTTCGGAATAATTTTTTTCATGAAGTAATTCCTGCCACTGCCTAACCATGCCCATATATTGATTATTTAAAATGAATATCTTTATAGGTAAATTATACTGAACTGCCGTGGAGATTTCTTGCATAGTCATTAAAATTGAAGCTTCTCCAGCAATATCGACAACTAGTTTTTTTGGGTGAGCAATTTGCACCCCAACTGCAGCGGGTAATCCGTAACCCATTGTGCCAAGTCCACCTGACGTCATCCATCTATTAGGTTTGTTAAACTTGTAATGTTGTGCGGCCCACATTTGATGCTGACCAACTTCTGTTGTTATATAGGTATCTTGATTTTTTGTTAATTCATATAATCTTTGAACTGCGTGTTGTGGCTTAATTATTGTATCACTATTAATAAAGTTTAGAGAATCTTTTGTTCTCCATTTTTGAATTTGTTGCCACCACTTAGAAATTTTTTGTTTGTTAGATTTTTCTAAATTCAAATTTTTATTTTTTAAAGTTTTTGTTATTGATCTAATTACATCACCCACATCACCTACAATTGATAAGTCGACTTTTACAATTTTATTAATTGATGATGGGTCAATATCAATATGAACTTTTTTTGATTTTGGAGAAAATTCATCAATTTTTCCTGTGATACGGTCATCAAATCTAGCCCCAATATTAATTAATAAATCACAATCATGCATTGCATTGTTGGCTTCATAAGTTCCATGCATTCCTAACATTCCCAAAAATTGATTATCATCTCCCGGATAAGCACCCAGTCCTTGAAGAGTCGATGTTATTGGAAATCCTGTTAAAGAAATCAGTTCTCTTAACAGTTCACTGGCTTTTGGTCCTGAGTTTATAACTCCTCCTCCAGTATAGAAAACTGGTTTTGAAGCTTTACTCATTAAATTAATCAATTGATCAATATCTTTCTGATTGAATCCATTTGATACTTTTCCATTTATTTTTTTTTCTTTTTTAGGTTTAGAATATTTTGTTTTTGCAAACTGAACATCTTTTGGAATATCAACAAGTACCGGTCCTGGTCTGCCTGTTGTTGCAACGATAAAAGCCTCATGCATTATTCTTGGTAAGTCATTAATATCTTTTACTAACCAGTTGTGTTTAGTACATGGCCTTGTAATTCCCGTTGTGTCACATTCTTGAAAGGCATCTGTTCCTATTAAGTGAGTTGGAACTTGTCCTGAAATACAAACTAAGGGGACAGAGTCCATATAAGCATCGGTTAATGCAGTCACTACATTGGTTGCACCTGGCCCAGAAGTTACTAGTACCACTCCTGGTTTTCCTGAGGATCTTGCATATCCTTCGGCTGCATGTCCTGCACCCTGTTCATGTCTAACCAAGATATGTTTAATGGATGGATGATTTTTCAACTCGTCATAAATTGGCAAAACTGCTCCGCCTGGATAACCAAAAATAAATTCAACACCTTGATCTTCAAGGCACTTAAAAACAATTTCTGCTCCAGAATATAATTTAGACATAACACAATCTAGCTGAAGTTGCTTATTGGTCAAGTTTTACTGAAAATAATTTAAATTTTTTTGAGAAATTTATTTATTGTTTTGGGCTTAATTTTTTTCCAACTTGTCATGTGTCCTCTTGCCCATGTCGCTTGTCTTTTAGCGTATTGCCTAGTTTTTATTGATATTTTTTCAATAACTTCATCTTCATCTGTCCCTTTTTTAATAAAATCATTAATTTCGGCAATACCTATTGCTTTTGAAATACTTTTGCTTTTTGAAATTCTTTGTTTTAAAAACTTTTTTACCTCTAAAACCACACCTACACCTAACATTTGTTTTATTCGTAGAGCGATTTTTTCAATTAACTCAGATCTAGGATGATCAATACACAGTTTGAAAAACTCATTTTTTTTAAACTTAGAATTTGTACTTTTGTACCATTCTGTAATAGATTTTTTTGTAAATAATTTTACCTCGTAAGCTCTAATGGTTCTTTGAGTATCTTGAGGCTTAATTTGATTAATTAATGAGGAGTCAATCTTTAAAAGTTTTTTATAAAACCTTTCTTGGCCAATAGATTTTTGTAAGGACCTTACTCGATTTCTAAATCTTAAAGGAATAGATGGAATTTCCACTAAACCATCAGTTAAAGCTTTAAAATATAAACCAGTTCCACCAACTATTATTGGAATTTTTTTTCTTTTCTTAATTTCATTAATTTTTTTAATAACAATTTTAAGCCAGTCACCAGTTGAAAAGTCTTTATTAGACTTTTGAAAACCATATAAATGATGTTTAATTTTTTGAAAATTTTTTTTTAGGGGTCTTGCGGTTAAAATTTTTAAGTCTTTATAAACTTGCATACTATCAGCATTAACTATTTCACCTTTTATCTTTTTAGCTAATTTTATCGCAAATTCAGATTTTCCAGAAGCCGTGGGTCCATAAATTAAAATAATTTTGGATTTTAAATCCATTATTATTTTAATTTAATACCAATATATCTTCTTTGATTTTGATTATTGAAGATAACTAATAAAATTGTTTTTTGATTAGTATTTAAGACCTGCTTAACAATTTTATTTAGATCATCTGCTGAACTTATTCTTTTCTTTTGAGCTTCAATTATAATACTATTTACTTCAATCGAATTTATTAATGGACTATCATTCTCTATTTTTGTAATAATTAATCCATTAGTTTGATTAGGAATTTTTCTTAGTTTGACATCTTCATTATTTAATTTTCTGACTGTTATTTTCAAACTTTCTATTGTGCTTTCAATTGAAGATGGTTTTTCCTCAACTTTAGCTTTAACTTTAAAATCTTCAGAAGTTTCTAGTCGTCCCAATGTAATTTTTTTTGTAATTTCTCTTTTATTTCTCCAAATTTTAACATCAACTTTTTTTCCAACCTCTGTCCTTGCAACAATAATTGGCAATTCTTTCATTTCTTGAATTCTTTCACCATTAAATTCTAGAATAATATCACCCGCTTTTACTCCACCTTTTTCTGATGGGCTATTTTCAGCAACACTCGCAACTAGTGCACCACGTGGTTCGTCTAATTTTTCTACATCTGCTATTTCTTTAGTAACATCTTGAATTCTAACTCCAAGCCATCCTCTTTTAGTTTCACCAAATTCAATTAACTGATCAATTACAATTTTTGCACTATTTGAAGGAATGGAAAAACCAATACCAACATTTCCACTTCGACCCAAAATTGCTGTATTAATTCCAATTACATCACCATTCATGTCAAATAGTGGTCCACCTGAATTTCCAGAATTTATAGACGCGTCTGTTTGAATATAATCTTCGTACCTTGATAAGCCTATTGATCGATTTCTTGCTGAGATAATTCCTGATGTAACAGTTCCACCAAAACCAAAAGGGTTACCGATAGCAATAACCCAGTCTCCAATTCGAGCTTTATCTGAGTCCCCAAATTTCACTGGGATAAATTTTTCTTTTGTATCTAATTGTAAAACAGCAATATCTGATAATGGATCTGCACCTATAACTTTTGCTTTAAATTCTTTATCTCCATTTACTTGAACCACGATATCTTCTGCTCCCTCAATCACATGATTATTTGTTACTATTATTCCTTTTTCGTTGATAATAAATCCTGAGCCAAGTGCAGAGGATTGTCTCTCTTGGGGAGTCCCAAATTCTTTAAGCATATCCTCAAATGGTGATCCTGGTGGAAATTGAAAATTTGGAAAAGGATTACTTCTTGTAACAACCGTTTGTGTAGTTGATATATTTACCACTGATGGCATTAACCTTTCAGCAAGATCAGCAAATGATGACGGCACTGATTGAGAATTAGACAGAGTTGAAAAATTAAATGTAAAAACTAATGCTAAGAATATAAATTTAATTTTTTTCATATTAATTTTTAACATAATAAATAATTATAAATCCTATCACTGCGAATATCAATCCACCTGTTCTGAGTTGACCATTAGTCACATCATTTAATTTTTGCAACATACTTTTCATTTTTGATGGAAATAAAGCATACAAAATTCCTTCGATAAAGAAGAATAAACCAAAAGCTATAATTAGCTCCCTCATAGTATTTGAGATTTATTGTTTAGGTTTGATATTTCCAAAAAACTTAAAAAATTCACTATCTGGAGATAAAATTACAGATGTGTCTCCACCTATTAAGGCAGTTTCGTAGGCTTGCATTGCTCTGTAAAAAGAAAAAAATGCGGGATCCCTACCGAAAGCTTCAGCAAAAATTGCATTTCTTTCCCCATCACCTTCACCTTTCATGATTTCAGAATCTTTATTAGCATTAGCTAATAATACCGAAACATCTTTATCAGCTGTTGAAGTAATAGTTACAGCCATTTCAGCACCTCTTGCTCTAAATTCTTTAGCTTCTTTTTCTCTTTCAGTCTGCATTCTTCTAAAAATTGCTTCACTGTTAGCTTCAGGCAAATCTGCTCTTTTAATTCTAACATCTATTATTTTAATACCAAAATTTCCAGCTTCTGTGTTTACAAGTTCTTGAATTAAAGACATTTGTTTACTTCTGTCTTTTGAAAGTAGTGTTTGTAATTCTTGTTGCCCAAGAACATTTCTAAGTCTTGAATTAATAATTGTTGCCAATCTTGATCTTGCAACTCTTTCATTTCCAACGGAGATATAGAATTTTAATGGGTCTGTAATTTGAAATCTAGCAAAAGCATCAACAATCAATCTTTTTTGGTCTGCTGCAATTACTTCAATTGGTGGTGTATCAAGATTTAGAATTCTACTATCTAGAAAAACTACATTTTGAATAAAAGGAATTTTAAAATTTAAGCCTGGTTCTAATATAATTTTTTTTGGATCACCAAATTGAAGAACGATAGCTTGATTAACCTCTTTAACTACAAAAACTGAAAAGAAGATTAGTGCTACGATTGCAGCAGTAATTGGTAATAAAATTTTTTGCATTTTCATTAGTTGCTTACTTTCTTTTTACCTAGTTCTGGTAATGGAAGATAAGGTATCACTCCAGATCCTGCGTTTTTTTCAATTATTACTTTTTCTATATCAGCTAAAACTTTTTCCATAGTCTCTAAATACATTCTTTCTTGTGTAACTTGTTTAGCTTTTGCATATTCAGTATATATAGAAACAAATCTACTAGCTTCACCCTCTGCAGCTGCAACAACTTTTTGTTTGTATGCTTCTGCTGCTTGCATAATTTTTGCAGCTTCACCCCTTGCTCTCGGTATAACATCATTAGCATATGCCTCTGCTTCATTTTTAGATCTCTCCATGTCAGCTCTGGCTGCTTGGACATCTCTAAATGCATCAATCACTTGATCGGGTGGATCAGCTTTTTGTGTTTGAACCTGTGTAACTTGAATACCACTATTGTATTCATCCAAAATTGATTGAATAATTTCTTGTGTTTCAATTTCAATTTTTGCTCTTCCTTCAGTCAAAATTTGTTGAATTCTACTTTTTGCAATAACTTCTCTCATCGCTGTTTCGGCAGCAGCTTTTACAGTTCCTTCAGGGTCTTGAATTTGAAATAAAAACATACCTGCATCTTTGATTACCCAAAATACTGAAAAATCTATATTAACAATATTTTCATCACCAGTTAACATTAAGCTTTCTTGTGGAACATCTGCAACTCCTCCACCCTGTGAAAAACCACTATCTCTTTCAGATCTAAATCCAATATCCATTCTATTTACTTTCGTAACCTTTGGTGTTTGAACAGACTCTACTGGAAAGGGTATATGATAGTTAAGACCAGGTTGAGTTGTTTTTATAAATTTTCCAAATCTTAAAACAACACCCTGTTCATCAGGTAATACTCTATATAGTCCACTTGCAAGCCATACAAAAAGTAAAATAATTAAGATTAGACCAATTGGCTTTCCACCTGATCTACTTCCACCAGGTAAAAATTTATTAATCTTATTTTGAATATCTCTAATAATTGCATCTATGTCTGGTGGCGTTGGTCTTTTTCCTGAACCATTTCCTCCACCGGGAGATGAACCCCACGGACTTCCACCTTTAAAATCATCTGACATATACAAAAGTATATAGTGTCTTTAAGATAAAAAACAAGTAATGATGAAAATATGACTGATAAAAAGCCAGAACTTAGTGACGCAATGAAAAAAAAATTAGAGCCTAGAAAGTTCACTAAAAATCCAATTTTAGGTACAAAATTCACCATAGCGATTTCAAGTGCAAAAGGTGGTGTTGGTAAATCTACTTTTGCTACAAATCTTGCTTTAGCCTTAAAACAACTTGGTTGTAAAGTTGGCTTGCTTGATGCTGATATTTATGGCCCATCAATTCCAAAGATGTTTGATATTAATGAAAAACCAAAAAGTGATGGTCAAAAATTAGAGCCAATAACTAAGTATAATATTCAATGTATGTCGATTGGTTTTTTAGCAGATCAACAAACTCCCATGATCTGGCGTGGCCCTATGGTAACTAGTGCCATTAAAACGTTCACTCAAAAAGTAAATTGGAAGGATTTAGATTTTATAATTGTCGATATGCCTCCAGGAACTGGTGATACACAATTAACCTTCTCACAAGAAATTAAAATGGATGGGGCAATTATAGTTTCCACCCCTCAAGAGGTAGCTCTATTAGATGTTAAGAGGGGAATTAAGATGTTTGATAAGCTTGGAGTTAAAATTTTAGGTCTAGTTGACAACATGAGTTACTTCGTGGGCGATGATGGTAAAAAATATAAAATATTTGGTGAAGGTGGTGTTAAGAAAACTGCAGAAGAATTTGGTAAAGAATTTCTAGGAAAAATCCCAATAAACCCTGAGGTTGGAAAATGTGGTGATGAAGGAAAGCCTATTGTAGAAGCAAACCCAGACCATGAAATTTCTAAAATATACTTAGACTTTGCTAAAAAAATTAAATCAACTTATCTTTAAGATCAAAAGCAGTCATTAATTCATTCCATTCTCTTTTAGATAAACTGGAACTATCAGGATTTACATCTTCACCTTTAATAAGTTTTTGAATTATAACTTTACCCTTTGCAGATACTTCTGTGCCACCAACTCTATAATCCATAAATGCATCATAGGTTATTGGAACCCACTTCTTAACAGTATCCAGCATAATATCAGCGTACACTCTTATTTCATATTGAGCATGACTATCAGCTCTTAATCTCAAAAAATTCATCAAGTTTAATAAATCAGTTTTCCAATACCATTGAGTGTAAGTGTTTAAAGTTAAATTCATTCTTGCCAGCTCTCTTGCTAACCCTTTTTTATTTTCATCGATGGTTGTTCCATCAAACCTTTCATTCAACATCATTTCATAGTTATCATAAGTTCTATCAGCATCATTTTTTAAAAGTTCTAAAACTTCTTTCGCTTGTTCACCCTCAATAACATCACCTCTACCCTGTCTGTTACTTGATGACTGTGCTGCTAAATTTTCTGCTGATGGTAAATAAAATTCTTTATCTAAAATAGAGTATCGTGCCGAGTATTCATTAACATTTGCAGTTCTATGTCTAATCCACTGACGTGCAATAAATATTGGAAGTTTTACATGATATTTTATTTCACACATTTCAAATGGTGTGCTGTGCCAATGTCTCATTAAATATTTGATCAAACCTGCATCTGTTGAAACTTGTTTTGTTCCCTTTCCATAAGACACCCTCGCTGATTGAACAATTGAAGTATCATCACCCATATAATCAACTACTCTTACAAAGCCATGATCTAGCGCTGGCATTGCTTCATAAAGAATATTTTCAAGCTCAGGAGCAGTAACTCTTTTTGTTAGATTTTGTTGAGACTGTTGATCTTTTATTTCTTTTAATTGTTCTTTAGTTAATTTCATGATTTGTAAAGTGAATTTAATAAACTTTAATTTATATTATTTGTATTGCTTTTCAAATAAAATGAAATTAAAAATAAATGCAACCTCTGATAGGTTTTATTAACATGAAAACAAAAATTTTTTTTTCAATATTGACCTTATTATTAATTTTTATTTTTTTTAAATTTTTACCTATTAAAGATGGAATTTATAAAACTTTTCCTAATTTAAAAACTGATTACAGAAAGCATTTATTTAAATCAAAATCCATGCTAAATCACTTGTATAATGACTATAATGTCAAATTTATTCCTGAAACAGAATTTTTATCTGTCGATTTCGTAAAAAAAAAGATTATTTTTGATAAAAATTTCTACGATAAAAACCCTCCACTTCAGTCTTTTTTTATAGAGATAGTAGATGAAGGAGTTTTAATTGTAGATTACTTGGGTGGTTTTTATATTATTAAGAATAAGGAATTCTCTAATAAAGATTTTTCAAACGATTCTATAAAAAAAATAGATAGTAATCTAGATGCTGACGATGTTTTAGACTCTTTCATTTATAAAGAAAATTTATACATCTCCTTTTCTATAAAAAATGAAAATTGTCAAAAATTTAGAATTGCTAAGGCAAAATTAAACTTAAATTTTCTAAAATTCGATAATATTTTTAAACCTACAGAATGTGGAGACATCGTCTCTTCAGGAAAAATGGCTTTTTATGAACATGAAGATAATGAAGGATTATTAATATCAACTGCCGAACATCCATATGACAAACCTAACAATAATCCTCAGACCAATGAGTCTATTTATGGAAAAATACTATTTTTTGATTTCAAAACAGGGGATTATCTTATTTTTTCAAAAGGGCATCGAAATATTTCTGGTTTAATTGTAAAAAATAATAAGATTTTATCTACAGAACATGGTCCAAAAGCAGGAGATGAAATCAATAAAATTTTATTTAATAGTAATTATGGATGGCCGATTGCTTCTTATGGTGAAAAATATAAACCAAAAGATAAAGAAAAAACTTATTATATAAAAGATCATGAATCTCTAGGTTTTGAGGAACCAATTTTTGTGTTCACTCCCTCTCTTGGAATTTCGCAAATTATTGAATTACCAAATAATTTCTCACATCGCTTTAAAGAAAATTTTATTATAGCCTCACTAAACGGAAGAAGTATTCATAGAGTTAAATTTGATAAAGATTATAATAGAATATTGTTTAATGAAAAAATTTTTATTGGACAAAGAATAAGAGATTTAAACTATAGTCCTGAATTAAATGCCATTTTATTAGCTTTAGAGGAAAAAGGAGAGATGGGTATTATAACGAATTCTTCAAATTAAATTTTTTTATGTGGAATTTATTTTATTTTGATGAAAATTTATAAAAAAGGATTATATTTTAATCGTTGGATTTCCAACTATGACGATAAACGAATTTCGTAATAACCATTGCGGACGTGGGGGCAGTACCCACCACCTCCACCATACCAACTTATGGGGGTGAACTAGATTCGACGGATGTCTAAAGGCTATTCTTTCGTTCGGAATTGTACCTCCGTAAAGGGCTAATTTATAATTGCTAACGAAAGTTACGCACTTGCTGCATAATTAACTTAGTTAATTAAGCAAACGGGGTTTGGGGCACCTGGCAACAGAACGCCCCTTACAACTCTCCTACTTCTCTTTATTTATAATGCTGATTAACGTTTAGATTACTTTTTGTCGGGCACATGTCGGGATTTTACTTAAAAGTTTTTTAAAATATTCCTTCTAAATATTTAATTATATTTTTGTTTTTCGTT
>Ga0209709_10001108_pt1 | contig 25191 bp, 21 predicted proteins | sample ArcticOcean_MG_C_2_FD_187435 | JGI IMG/M metagenome (GOLD analysis project Ga0209709, IMG submission 187435) | Marine microbial communities from western Arctic Ocean - ArcticOcean_MG_CB4_136 (SPAdes) (version 2) | ecosystem: Environmental > Aquatic > Marine > Oceanic | place: Arctic Ocean...
CCTGCTTGCAGCAAAACGACTTGGGGTTGATCCTGCGGAATGTCTGGTTTTTGAAGACGCACCTACCGGAACCGAAGCCGCATTAGCGGCAGGAATGTCCGTGGTTGTTGTGCCTGATCCCAATATGCATCATAGTAACTACAAAAATGCATCTCAAATAATTTCTTCGCTGAAAGACTTTGATCCAGAATATTGGGGACTGCCCAAATTCGCTGAATCCATTTGACAATGGCCCGGTTCTGATGAAAGTCCTTATCACAGGATCATCCAGATTAATCGGAATTCCATTGTCAAAGTCCCTGACTGCCGGAGGTTATTCTGCGATAGGTTTGCAGCGCCAGAATAATGACCCTGACTCATCTGTTTGGGATCCAGAAAATTGTTTAAAGGATTTAGCTCGGGTTGGGTAAATCTATGCAGTTGTTCATTTGGCAGGTGAAAACATTGCAGACGGTCGTTGGAGTAAAACAAAGAAAAACCGTATCCTGAACAGCCGAGTCAAAGGAACAAAACTTTTGTCTGAGTATTTTAGCAATCTTTTTGGGAATTCAAGTTCTGGTATCAGCTTGACTGAAATAAAACACACCCCATTTTACAAAAGTCCAGTTTTTAACTTTTTCCTATTCAGAATTATTTATATTTTTCTCAGTCATGATTCTTACTATTTTTTGATATCGGATGTAAACAGAGCTAAAACGAAATAACCACTGCTCAAACCACTTACGTCTCCACTTCTACTTTTTTAGGTCTTCTACTTACAAGTCCCTTAAAATCTTCCAAAATCATGTAAAGTACCGGAATCAAAACTAGGATCACAAAAGTTGAAAACAACACGCCAAACGCTAAACTGATGGCCATTGGAATTAAAAATCTTGCTTGTAAGGATTGCTCAAAAAGCATTGGTAGCAAACCGAAAAAGGTGGTTAGGGTGGTCAATAAGATTGGCCGGAAACGGCGCACTCCGGCTTCAACAATTGCTTGTCGAATTGGAGTTCCTCTCTCGCGGGAACGGTTGATGAAATCAACTAGAATCAGTGAATCGTTGACCACAATTCCGGTCAATGCGACAATTCCCAAAATGCTGATGACACTCAAACTGTAACCCATCAGCAAATGTCCTAGAAGTGCTCCAACCATTCCAAACGGAATTGCAGTCATGATGATAACAGGTTGGAAATAGCTCCGGAACTGCAACGCCAACAAGCTGTAAATCAAGAGCAAGGCCACAATGCCTCCTTGTTTTACACCGTCCATTGTGTTGGTTTGCGCACGGTGTGCCCCTTCAAATGAATATTGTAATTGCGGATTTTGACTTTTAATATTCAGCAAAAGTTCTTGTTTGATGGAGCGTTGGATTTCTCCTGAGTTAGCCACTCCAGAATCCACCAACGCCCTTACGCTCACAATACGCCGTCCGTCGATTCTCCGGATTGCACTGTAAGATTGACCGTATTTTAACTCAGCCACTTGCCTCAAAGGCAATAATTTTCCGGTTGGAGACAAGATTACCAAATCCTCCAAATCCCGCAAATATCGGCGTTCCTCGAACGGTAAGCGTAGTTTAACACTCACTTCATCGCTATCTCGCAACAATTTAAAAACTTCAACGCCTTGAAAAGCAGCTCGAATTTGCTGAGTCAATTCTTGTGTACTTAAACCCAAAGTTCGTCCAGCCGGACTGAGACGTAATTGCACTTCACGTTTTCCGTCTTCGGTACTGTCTTCAATGTTACTTACTCCTGGATATTCACCCAATTTTTCTTTAAATTGCTCGACGATGACCAAAAGTTTATTTGTATCTGGGTGACTTAGTTGCAGATCAATATCGTAATTTGAACCCATCGAATGCCGCGCACGGATGTTGAGTGCTTCAATTCCGGCAACTTCTCCCATTTCTTTGCGCCATCTTCTTGAAAATTCGACTGCCGCAAATTTTCGTTCATTGAGAGGCTTCAGATAAACTCGTACCGAAGTGTTGTTAGCACCGCCCCTTCCGACAGTACTGTAAATTCCATCATGAACAGGTTGTCCGGTTTCAGCTTCATATTCACGGAGCAACTTTTCTGCGCTGCGCAACATTTTTTCTTCAACTTCACGACTGACCGAGGCCGGAGTACCAAAAGGCATTCGTGCGGTGACTGCAATGTCATCGCGATCTATTTTTGGAAAAAAAGTAAATTTCATGTGTCCGCCTGCCACCAATCCTGCGCAAAGTAATATAAAGAAAACACCAAGCGCAAAAATAGTGTAACGGTAAGCAATACCCTTTTCCAAAATTGTCCTGTATGGTTTGTTGGAAAACCAAAAAAGCGTGGAACTGAAATAATGTCGCGGCGTTTCCAGAATTTTCCCAAGCGGCGCAAGTATCCAAGCCATCACCCGATTGATGTGTGAGAGATGACCGGGAAGAATAAACATAACTTCCAGCAAAGAAAAGAGCAAAACTGCAATCAAAACATTTGGAATATTTTGGAAAATATTTCCGGTGATGCCTGGAATAAAATAGATCGGAATGAAAGCTGCTATGGTGGTCAGGATTGTGATTAAAACCGGCGGAGCGATTTCAGTTGCGCCGTCCACAGCAGCATCCAATGGCGATTTTCCCATTTCCTGATGCGCATAGATATTTTCGCCGACCACAATGGCATCATCCACCACAATTCCTAAAACCAAAATAAAGGCGAAAAGCGAAATCATGTTGATGCTGGAATCAGTGATAGGCATCGAAATCATGGCTCCGGCAAAACTGATGGGAATGCCTATCATAATCCAAAAAGACAAATCCACTCTTAAAAAAAGTGACAATGTCAGAAAGACCAAACCCAGTCCCAACCATAAATTTTTCATCAATAAATTGATGCGATCTTCCAAAATAATGGATGAATCTTTCACAATTTGTGTTTGTACACTAGATGGCAATTGACTTTTTAATACTTCCATTTTTTCATGAACGGCTTTTGAAACATCGGTTGGCGTTTGCTCGCCGACACGGTAAACCAAGATTCGTTCAGACGGTTTCCCGTTGTATCGTGAACGAAGATCTGACTCCTCAAATCCATCCGAAATGTGGGCAATATCGCCCAAGCTCAAAATTCCCTGGTCGGTTGTTAGCAGCGGAATTTCCGCATATTCCGCGGCCGTGTAACGACGCTCTTTGGTGCGAATGAGCAGATCACCCCCGACGGTTTGGATTTTTCCTCCGGGCATATCAAGAGTTGCCTGGCGGATGATTCCAGAAATTTGATTCAGCGTGAGACCATGTTGCTGCAAGGCAGATTTTGAAATTTCGAGTGTCATTTCAAAACCCCGCGACTGTTCCACATCGACTTGCGTGATGTCCGGATGCGTCAACAAAGTGTCCCGAGCCATTTGAGCCAACTCAATCAATGACCGCGCTGGTGCATCTCCATAAAGTGCGATATTCAAAACTTCTCTCCGCCTTCGAGGTAACTGCACCTGAGCATCATCGGCCTCTTCTGGAAGAGTCGTCAATCGAGTAACCGCCGATTCCACATCGTCAAACACACTTTGTTTGTCCGCTCCTTTTTGCAGTTCGATCCGGAAACTGCCCATGCTTTCTTTAGCAGTTCCAGTAATTTTTTTGATTCCAGTTATTCCGGAAACCGCATCTTCAATCGGCAACAATATTGATTCCTCAATTTCATCAGGAGTTGCACCAGAATACGGAACAGCTACAATAATAAAATCTAGATCAAACTCAGGGAACACTTCCTGTTTGATATTAGAAACACCCATTACTCCGGCCACTAAAATAATGATCATCAGCAAATTTGCCGCGACTTTATGTTCTGCCATCCAACGAATCATGACTCCTCCTTATTTGATTCAGAATTTTGTTTTCTTTGGTTATTCTCTCGTTGTTCCCATTTCCCATCCCCTTGTTCACCTTTTCCATCTCCTCGTTTCCTTCGCTTTTTCCTTTCTCCTGAAAGCTCCTTCCTAGATCCGTCTCCCTTTTTCCTGATTTTTTCTTTCCCGGCAATGCGGATTTTAAGCCCATTTGCAGCACCTTTGATGGGAGAAATGATAATCTGTTCTCCCGGCTTTACGCCACCAGAAAGATAAATATTGTCTTGATCAAGATGTGCGATTTTCACCCGCCGAACCTCCAACTCGCCCTCCAAGGCAATCCACACTGTGTCCTGATCCCGCAATGCTTGTGCCGGAATGTTAACCACATTTTCCAGTTGTCTTCCTGGAATTGTCACATCGACAAAAGCTCCCACAAAAAGAGGCATATTAGAGGTTTGGGGAGTCGGTGGACTTTCCGAATTCGCTGTTCCCACAGTATTAATTAGCGTGTTTTCAGAAGTTAGTTTGTTTTTCGACTTCACCTGTGACTTGCGTTTCAGGCGAAATGGGTCATCCGCTTCAGCTATCAATTGTACCATCATCCCGCGTGGAGTCAGTTCCAGCAAATGCCGTTTCACCGTCGCATTCCAAACGGACGCAGAAATCATTCCTGCTAAAGAAACAGTTGCAGGAAATTGAAATTGATTTTCGCCGTCAAGTGATGTGGAGGATTGAGGCAGCCAATCCATGCGCCCCATCGGCAAATCTATCACGACCTCAGCCTCATCACTACCAAACAAAACCGCCAATTGCGTTCCGGGATTAACATATTGCCCCAAATCCACATTTTTTGACTGCACTACTCCGTTGAAAGGTGCCTTCAAACGCGATTGTGACTGCCGGATGCCAATGCTCAAAAGCTGATCGCCTTTTTTGAAAAAACTACCTTCGTTCATTTTTGGGCCAATCCAAATTACTTCTCCACCAATACGTGCGCTCAAAATTACTTTTTTTGCAGCACGAACACGTCCATGAGTTCTTACCTCAATTCGTGGATTACTCAATTTTGCCTCCATCACTTCCACCAAAGTTCCCCGTTGAAAATTTGGTTTTTTGCGCGCTTTCGGCTTATTTTTCAGCAAGGCTACAGTAACACCTGCACCTAATCCAAGTACCAAAACAGGGAGCCAGAATTTTAAATTAAATAATTTTTTCCACATGTATTTTTTTCAGTCAAATAATTGAAGGAGATTTGGGTAAATGCAAAGAAAACATTGCCCCTTTTCCCGTATTGCTCTGAACATCAATTGTACCTCCGTGTGCTTCGATGATTGTTTTGCACAAACTCAAGCCCAGCCCGTAGCCGCCAGTTTTCCTGTTCCGTGACTTGTCAGTGCGATAAAATGGTTCAAAAATAAAACCCAACTCCTCATCCTGAATACCTTGGCCGTGATCTTGAATTTCAATGAACGTACCTGCATCACTCTTTTTCAAACATATTTCAACCGGAGCATTTCCCACTGTAGAATATTTGAGGGCATTGGCCAGTAGATTTTTCAGTACTGTTTCGATTTGTTCTGCATCTGCAAAAATTTGACACTTTTCCGGGGTATTCTCAAAACGAATCTCAGGATTTTGTCCTTCAAAAGTAATACAAATATCCCGAATCAACTTTACTAAATCTGTTTCTTTTAAATTCAAATGACCATATTCACTTTTTAAGCGGGCAGTTTCTAAAATTTCGGTCACCATTTGCTCCATTTCCTGAACATCATCGAGCAAACTTTCACGCGAAGCATCTTCGGGAATAAATTCCAAAGCAACTTTCATCCGTGTCAACGGCGATCGAAGTTCATGACTAACATCAAGTAAAAGCTGTTCTCGTGCAGACAACATTTCCCTGATTCGTTCTGACATACGGTTGAAGGCTCTTGCCAAATTTCCCAGTTCATCACCTCGTTTCTCTGGAAGTCGATGCTCCAAATTACCTTCTCCTATTGCAGAAACACCATCCGAAAGCCAGTTAAGAGGTTGTAATATTTTGTGTAAAATCATCCAAGTTATTGTTAAAACCAGTCCAACCAATCCCAATACTGCAAAAATCCACGGCAGTGCAAAACGGATTACGTGCCACTCATCCTTAATTTCTGCAAAAATAAAACGTCCTGTTTCCGTTTCAACGATCGCCACACCTTGTCTGTGATAGCGCCCAAAACGCAAATCTGTTACAAGTGGGCGAAGCGGTTGTACTAGCAACCGAAAACCGGGATCATTAGATTTTTCCATCCACTTGCGGAAATGTATTTTCTGTAAAGGAGGAATTCCCGACCCAGTTTCCCATGTTTCATTTTCACCTTCATAACGAATAATTAAAAACAAACGCTGCGATAATTCACGCGCGTGTTCCAAATTAAGATTTTCCTCTAAATCCTTGACAAGATACGCTCCGTACTGGGCCAGGTTATTACGGAAAAAATTTCTCTGATTTTCCCTGAAACCATGCCAGCTAATTGCTGAGATGCCCATCACCAGTAAACTTCCTGAAATCAGCATAACTGCAATCAATTTAGTAAAAACGGAGTTAAAGGGGCGTTTCAGCCATTTAAGCCTCATTTTCACCTCCAATAAACAAATATCCTGTGCCCCAGATAGTTTTGATAAAACGAGGATTTTTTGGGTCATCACCAAGTTTTTGACGCAAGCGGCTCATGGTAATGTCAACAGAGCGGTTGAAAGCATCCCATTCAATGCCTCGTAATTCTTCAATAATTTGGTCACGATTAAGGACTTTACCTTTGTTTTTTACCAGCAAACTAAGGCACTCAAATTCATTTAATGTCAAATGCACCAATTTGTCATCAACCCGGACTTCGTATTTATGGTAATCAATGCACAAAGCACCAATAGTTTTTATTCCAGATTTAGATTTTGTCTGTATCCTTCGTAAAATAGCGTGAATTCGTGCCACCAATTCACGCGGTTCAAATGGTTTTGGCAAATAATCATCCGCCCCAATTTCTAAACCAACAACCCGATCCATCACTTCACCACGGGCAGTAAGCATTACCACCGGAACGCTACTAGATTGACGTATGGTACGGCAAACTTCAAAGCCGTCCATTTCGGGAAGCATCACATCCAAAATAACCAAATCTGGAGTTTCTTCTTCCAGCTTTTCCATTCCTGTACTCGGCAAGGTTGCTGTCAGAACAGTAAAACCCATTTTGCTAAGATAATCTGTCAAAAGACGATTCAGTTTTTCGTCATCGTCGATGATTAGAATTTTTCTGGAAACGGCAGTGGTTGAAGTCATATTGTTTTAAGTTTGACTAGATTCGCTAAGACGTATCGTGAATGAATAAATTTTTAAAACCTACTACTTTGTAGAATAGTTAGGGTGGATACGTTATCGATTTTCCACTCTACTTTTTATTTGTATAGTCTCTCCAATTTTCATTGCTCTAAATTAATCGTCCTGAAGTCCAATTTTTTCATTTATTATTCTTTATTTTTTCAGCTCCGGCAATTTTATCCAAACGCAAATGCAACTGCAATTCCAGTTCATCTTGTGGATCCGCTATAAGACCTCCGGCAACTAACGGCACATCAACATTTAAAGCTGAAAATGTGGTTTTTAGTTGTCCCTCGACCAGAAGAAATCCGGCTTGTTTTGAAAATGACAACGCAAACTTCACTGGAAATATCCCGCCTGAAACTTCCAAATCCCCGGAAACTTCCGGAAGTTGACCTTCCATCATTTTAGCCCAAGCTGATTTTTCAAGCCATTCTGAAACGAAACGAATATTCGGAGTGAGATCGGCTTTGAGAATTTCCGGAATGTCTCCATCGCGAAATGGGTTGCCTGAATCCAGTGTTTTCACAGGAACACTGACTTCAACTTGAGCCTTTTCACCGGATTCTTCCCAGTTCATTTTTGCTGTGACATCACAGCTTTTGCCAATCACATACACATCGGCAAAAAAGAACATTGTTTTTACTGTTTTGTAGGCCAGACAATGCTCTTTCGGAGCAAAAATTGGTTCCTCAGGAAAAACTAAAGGTGAATTCAGAAGTAGTAAAATGCCAGTTGTAATAATTACGAAAACTTTTTTCATGATTGCTGTTCAATGAATTGTTAAATAAATATAATTCGACATGTAATCAGAAGGCAGATATGCAATTCCGCCCTGCCGTTTGAATGCTCAATGCCATAAACCAACTCGATGTCTACCCCAGTCGCCTTTTTCAGAACGTTTGCGACGCTTTTCCATTTTCTCCACTATTTTCGCCCGTTGTTCCGTAGTCAGTGTCGCATGGAATTTTGCAAAACTATTGGCAAACTTTGGCAATTTGGCTCTTAACTGTTCAAAGCTTCCAGTTAATAATGCTTCCAATTTTTCTGCATCAGCTGTCTCGCTATTCATTTGAGATAATATTTCGGCGTTAATCGTTTGTCTGATTTCCTGCAAAGATTCTTTTTCAGCAAACAAATCTTCTGCAATTGGTGCGATTTTTTGCGATTGTTCGTCGCTGAGCCCCAATCGATCTGTCGCAAGTTCAGTGGCACGTCTTGGGCTCATCTCTTTTTTTCTGCAGCCTGCAAGTGTCAATGGAATCATGACTACAACCAACAAACCCAAAATTATTTTTCTAAAACAATACCTTGACCTGTATTTACGATTATTCATAATAATTCTTTCAATAATAAAGTTTTAAATACTGGTGAATTCCAGTTATTACAATTTTACAGATAGTTTTTTTGAAAAGCTTTTCTCGGCAGTAACAGGGTGTATCAGTTTGTATCAGTATAAGTGATTGATGGTTTTTCTGAAAATAGTTTTGAGGAATGAAAAAACGTATTTGTTGTATCTTGAATTTTAGACCCAGATTTCACCATTAATTTAATTGTATAATTGACCAATGCACTTAAGATTGTTAAACTATGGTAGCCTTTTTTTTAGAACTTGGTATCAAACCAATTTTTACGAAGGGAATCTATGAGAATTGTAATAATTGTCTTTGTTGGGATTTTATCTTATTTTGCTGTAGTACTGCCAGGATATTTTTATTTTGTTCCGGGAGTTGCTGATGAGATTCCAAATTTAAAAACTTTGACAGAATTGCCCGTGAAAGACGCTCCCAAATCTTCAACAAAACTTAACATAACAAATCCTGGAGACGCTCCACCCCTAAAATGATCCGTTACTTATTACAGTTCTAATTTAAAAAATATCACTCAATTGCCATAAACTTATTTTACTGCATTATTTTTCAAATTTTTTGACAATCGGAGGAAAAATGCCTATTCATCTTTCATTTAAAAACATTCGAAACTCAAAAGCTGTTTCCGATCACGTGCATCAGGCTTTTGAGGAATTGATAAAAATTACTGACGATAAATATCCTTTTCACGTTAAACTGAACAAAGTTGCAGATAAATCTTATCATGTGGGTATCAATTGCAGTTACAGGAGCAAGCAGCTTTCTAGTAAAGCCGACCATGAAAATCTTTACAAAGCTCTTTCAAAAGGAATTGATTCCATGAAATCCCAGGTAATCCGTAAAGCCGAAAAAGTCCGCGGCTGAATAATTTTCCACACGGAGAGCTAGACTGCCGTCTCCTGTTTTAGATTCAAAAGCTTCATGTTTGGAATTGTTTTTCACCATGTCAAATATCTTCCTGCAGGAGTATTGACCTTTGCATTTATATTGTTATTCTGCGTGAATACTCAACTTCATGCAGCCTGTCGCGGAGAAGGATTCATGGGTGTTTCCACTAATGATCCAATCATGTCATTGGTTGATATAACTTACTCTCCAGTTTATTCAAGTGCGAGCACATCCGGAACACTGGGATGTAATAATTGGAATTTTTCACAATTCTTAGAACAGTCACGGATGCAATTCCTTAAGCAGTCCCACACACAATTGCTGGTCGAAACAGTACAAGGACGTGGTCCTCATCTGGAGGCTTTGGCAAAGCTGATGACTTGTCCACAATCGTCTACAGAAGCGTTTTCAAATATGTTATGGGAACATCGTCAGCAAACAGTTCAAATTTTTGAAACAGCAAAACAGACTCCGGAGTTCTTAGCTGAACTCAGAAAATGGATTGCTGCTAATCGGCAATTGCGGAACAACTGCAGTCTGTCTTAAATGAGGGGGAAATAATGCGATGGGAAATAGTTCTGCTTTTGGCAATTGGAATATCACTTTGCAGTGAAACCCTATGGGCCTGTCACAAAGGCGGACCCATGGGATTTGCCACTAATGATCAGGGAGGTTTTTCTCTAGACATTACACTGTCTCCAACTTTTACCGGTGCAAGTACACTAGGCACATCTGATTGTAAAGACTGGGATTACTCCAAACATGAGCGGATTCAATATCTGGAAACTCAGTGGACATTTTTAAGTGAAGAGGCCTCTCAAGGGAAAGGGGAGAATCTGATCGCACTGGCACAAATGATGGGTTGTACCAAAGAAAGACAAACACAGTTTGCAGTTTTACTCCGACATCACTATTTCCCACTCTTTAAAAATACAGATACCCGCAGTAAATTTTTACTGAAACTTGAAACTCTTTTAACGCAAAATCCGTCACTCTCTTGTTCTGGATAAAACAACTTTTAACTCAAAAAACTAAAAGACATGAAAAATGATTTTATGATGCACCTTGTAATTGTTGGTGGAATTATTTTGGTATTTTCTTTGATTTTGAAAATCATTGGTGTAACATTTTAATCCTCAGTTTTAGAAATAGTTCTTCTCAATAATTTAAGCATCTTTTTAGTTTAAGCACTTAAAAAGCAGTTAATGTTTTTACGCTTCAGTTTTGAATAATTATCTAAGAAAGTTTGCATTCAGCAATCAAATGGCCTAACCCTTGTATTTGTCTTTGTTATAACTTTATAACCAGAAGTTGCTGAGATTTACTCTGTTACTTTAACTGATACTTTTGCCAAAAATGGAGGGTTGAATGAATTGGCTTAAACGAACTGTAAGCATTTGTGCACTTGCTGGCAGCATATTATTTGGCGGCATAAGTAGTGCGCGTGCGGAAACCCTGCAAATTGTCTTTAACAATAGTCTCTGGGGTGCTGCAATCGGGGGTGTTTCAGGGCTCGCTATCTGGGCTTTGCAGGATGATGATGAGGAGGATAAATTATTTCCACAATATGTTGTAAAAGGTATGGCCTTAGGCATGTTCGCAGGAATGGGAGTAGGAATTTTTGAGGCCCGTTCAGACGGAGGCGTTTTCATGAGTGATGGTAGTCCAAAGGGCCTGCTACACTTAAATACAAATTCAAATTTGCTAACCTTGCGACCTATAAAATTATTGCCTCAACCTGGATTTAATGCTGAAACTGTTTCCCCTGAATGGCGTTTAGATTTATTTACCGCATCCTTTTGAACCACACATGAACTTGATGATCACCGGTGGTGCGGGCTTCATTGGAGCAAATTTAGTTTTGCACTGGCTGCGTCATCATCCTGATGATTTGGTAGTCAATTTTGATGCCCTCACTTATGCAGGTAATTTGGGCAACCTGGAGGAAGTAAAAGACCTGCCAAACTACCGGTTTTTCCGTGGTGATTTGCGAAATGCCCTGGAAATTTCAAAGGCTTTTTCTGAACATAATTTTGAAGCAGTAATTCATTTAGCTGCAGAATCTCATGTGGACAGAAGTATTAGCGGTCCTGCTGACTTTATTGAAACCAATATAACAGGTACCTTCAACCTTTTAGAAACAGCACGTAAATTTTGGGGCGATGAACTGAGTAAACATCGAATTCTTCATGTAAGCACTGATGAAGTATACGGTTCGCTTGGTTCCAGCGGAAAGTTTCTGGAATCCACTCCATATGCTCCGAACTCTCCCTATTCTTCTTCAAAAGCAGCAAGTGACCACCTTGTAAGAGCCTGGCATCACACTTATGGAATGAATGTGGTCACAACCAATTGTTCAAATAACTATGGTCCTTATCAATTTCCTGAAAAACTGTTGCCTCTGCTCATAAATAATTGTACTCAGAACCTTCCAATACCTGTTTATGGAGATGGGGAAAATATTCGGGACTGGTTGTTTGTTGAAGACCACTGTGAGGCTTTGGACTGTGTTTTTCATGAAGGAGATACCGGAGAAACATACAATATAGGCGGATGCAATGAGTGGAAAAATATCGATATTGTCCGCTATTTGTGCCGTGAACTGGACAAAGAACTTAATCGAAGCGGAGCTGATTCATGTGAAAATTTAATCACTTTTGTTATGGACCGTCCCGGGCACGACCGGCGCTATGCAATAGATGCAGGCAAAATTAAAAACACTTTAAATTGGACTCCGCGTCACACTTTTGAGGAAGGGCTGACCAAAACCATCCGCTGGTATATTGATCACCAGGATTGGGTCAGTAACATTACTACCGGAACATATCGAGATTACTACAAACACCAATACGGTTGATTATTATTTGATCACAGTTGATTGTTGATTATGTCAGCTGAAAACTGTCCAAATCATGCCATTGATTATTGAAAATGCTTTACTTTCTGCAGCCGACGGCCTAGTTCAGTCTGGAAGTAAAATCTGGTTCCATTTTCAAAAATATCCCTGGGATCTTGCCTTTCCGGAACAAAATCCTGGTGTTGGAGAACATCGAAGACACATAGAAACCCGCCTGACTCAAGGGTTACCTGACCCAAAATTAGCCCATGTCCTTTCCGGAACTTACCATTTAGGTATTTCCCCACATATATACAGCTATTATCATCTGCTTGCAGATTTGTTACCTCATCTAGTTACTTCTCAAAAATTTCCGGTACTGGTTCCAGAATTTATGCCAACTCAATTTATTGATTTTTTAAAAGAAGCAGAGTTTGAGGTACAGGTCTTGTCACCAGAAATTTTCATGGTAGAACGACTTTTAATTCCGGAAATGCACGTTCCTGATTGGAACTCTGAGAAAGTTAAATTGATACAGTATTTTTTTGAAAAAGTTGTCCCTCTAAAAAGCCTGCCAAATTCTCAGTCTTTAAATTCTGAAAAACGGATTTATGTTTCACGAAAATTAGCTGTTAAACGACACTTATCAAATGAAGATGAGTTTTTACCATTACTGAAAAAACACAAATTCAGTAAGATTTGTCTGGAGTATTTGAGTGTCCCAGAGCAAGTTCAGCTATTTAGATCTGCTTCGCACGTTATTGCAGCACATGGCGCAGGATTGACAAATATTTTGTTTGCGCCTGCTGATGTCAAAATTTTAGAGATCCGACCAGTTCTCACAAGTGGCCAGTTTTGTTTTGAAAATTTGTTTTCTCTGGGCTGGCCTGGAAGTGGACACCTCGTACCTCCCCGCAGCGGAGAATTTGCGCTTCCTTTAGAATTACTGGATGAAGTTTTGGAACGTTGGCAAGCTGAATCGAAAATATGATTTTCCTGGAGGAATAAAATAAACACAAAATCGTCTGATCAGAACTCAGTTCAGAACCGTTCCGCTACAATATCTACAATGTGTTTGCCAATATTGAGAGAAGAAGTTGCTGCAGGTGATGGTGCATTACAGACATTAATGATGTTTTTGTTTGCCTGAATTAGAAAATCATCAACCAGTTCCCCGTTGGACAAAACTGCTTGTGCTCGAATACCCGCCGGTGCGGTTTCCAAGTCATCTGCAGAAATTTCTGGAATTAAACGCTGCAATGCCCGAACGAATGCAACCTTGCTGAAAGAACGCCACATTTCACCTGCACCTGCCCGCCAGTATTTTGCTGCTAATTTTATGAATCCTGGATAACTCAAAACTTCTGCTAATTCCAAAAAATTAACAGTACTACGAGTGTAACCTTCCCTGGCAAAAGCCAGTACTGCATTTGGGCCACATTCCAGAGAACCATTAATCATACGTGTGAAATGTACACCTAAAAAGGGAAAATTTGGATCCGGAACGGGATATATTAAATTTCTGCACAAGTAATGTTTTTCAGGCCGTACCTCGTAGTATTCACCTCGGAACGGAATAATTTTTGATTCCGGAGGTTGAGTCATAGCTGTTATTTTATCGGAATATAATCCGGCACAGTTAACTAGAAAACGCCCCTCAAATTCGCCTTGCTCAGTTTCTACGACTATGCGTTCAGAATGGTGAATACCAATCACTTTTGTGGAGCAATGAATCTGGTTATCTTCATTATTCTGAAGATGCTTAGCAAATCGCTTACAGACTTGTCCATAATCAACGATTCCTGCCTCCGGAACATGCACGGCTTTAATGCCTGCTACATGCGGTTCAAGTTCGTGAAGTTTTTCTGAATTGATCATTTCACAGCTGACTCCGTTGGTTCGCCCACGTTGATAAATTGTTTCTAAAGCAGGCAACTCAGCTTCAGAAATTGCTAAAATCACTTTCCCGCAAATCTCATAATCTATTCCTTCTTTGCGGCAAAAATCCTCCATCCTGGATTTTCCTTCAATGCAATTGAGCGCTTTTAGAGAGCCCGGTTTATAGTATACTCCTGTATGCAGGACTCCTGAATTGTGTCCTGTTTGGTGGGCCGCCAACTGCTGTTCTTTTTCCAGCAGTGTAATTTTAAGAAGTGGATAATCAAGGGTGAATTGGTAGGCCGTGGCAAGTCCAACAATGCCTCCACCGATAATAATGATGTCAGTTTGCTTCATTTTGTTTGGTTCTACACCTCACTGAATCAAGAGCACGACCAATTCCTTACAGCCGTGAACGCCATAAACGAGGGTTTGTTCTATATCAGCAGTTTTTGAAGGACCTGAAATCAGGAGCGCATTACTCGGCATTTCGGAATTCCAGTTTTCAGTGGTCATTGCTTCCAAAAAATTATTGTAAATTGTGTCTGCATAAAGCACCGCGATGTGAATAGGCGGGATCAGAGACATCAAACGAGGTTCTTCCGGAGTGGGCCAAAGTATGAGCGAACCGGTTTCCGCTATACCGCCAAGGGTTGTAGTAATGGCCGCATCAATGCCAAACAGCAAATCTTTAGATTCATCAATTGGTTTTTCATAATCTACTAATTCCGGTATTTCCTCAGGAGTCTGTTGGTACATCTCCCGGAGCTTTTGAGCCAAATCAGTATTTGTTCCACAAATTATTTTTTCAATATTTTTTTCTTTTACAACCGCTCTGAACATCCTTCCCCAGGAACTTTTCGAACAAGGTAAAACTTCAGTATGAACGGCTTCCATCTTTTGTTTCAGCTGCTCAACTTTCTCCTGCAAAGACCAGCGCTTATATTCCATAACCGGATATTTCCGGGATGTAATATCTGGAACTACAGAGGACACTCTGAGATTCGAAAGAATGTTTTCACGTGCAGTTGCTGGATTATTCATCCATCAATCCTTTCTCCCGGGCAAGTTGATGTAAACTTTTTTTGGCAAAATGCGGCTTTGAACGTACCGAAGTCCAATTGCGGAGAAGCGGCAACCATTCCGGCATATAATTTCCAACCTTGCTTAATTTATAGCTTTTCAGCTGATACAAAATCGGATTCGCATAAACCATTCCCCAACATTTCCAAATTAAACTTTCGGTTTTTGCTTCCAAACCTCCGGATTTAGTGAACGGAATATTCCGTTTATTTACAGCTTTATCGTGACGCAGGCGCAAAAGGATATCTGTAATCGGAATTTTAACTGGACAAACCTCAACGCAGGCCCCACACAAACTCGACGCATCTGCTAAGTGTCCCGCTTCGTGCAGACTCTTGATTTGTGGCGTAAAAATTTTTCCGATGGGACCGGGGTATGTCGCACTGTAGGCATGGCCTCCGATGCGAGTATAAACAGGACAATGATTCATGCATGCTCCACAACGGATGCAGAGCAAAGTGTCCCGCAGCAACTTGTCAGAGTGCATCTGGGAACGTCCATTATCCAATAAAATTAAATGCACTTCAAGTGGGCCGTCTTTCTCAGCTGATTTACGTGGAGAAGTGATCATATTGAAATAGGTCGTGATTGCCTGTCCGGTTGCGGAACGTGTCAACAAACTCAACAATGGAGGAACATCATCAAGCCGCTGTAACACTTTTTCAATACCCATCACTGCCACATGAACTGGAGGCAAAGTCGTGCAAAATCTCCCGTTGCCCTCGTTTTCAACCAAACAAAGGGTTCCGGTTTCCGCCACTGCAAAGTTGACCCCTGAAACGCCCATATCAGCTTCATAAAACTTCTTACGCAAAATTTTCCGGGCAATGGCGGTCATTTCCTCTGCACTCTCAGCTAAAGTTTCAGGATCTACTTTTTCATGAAACATCCGAGAAATTTGTTCCTTATTTTTATGAATTGCAGGCATTATTATATGCGAAGGCAACTCATGGTCAACCTGTATAATATATTCACCCAAGTCTGCTTCAAGAGCTTCAATACCATGCTGTCCAAGAAAATGATTCAATCCCATTTCCTCGGAAACCATCGATTTCCCTTTGACCACACTTTTCACTTTATGCCGCTGGGCGATTTCAAGTACCAACTTGTTGGCCTCATCAACTGTTTCAGCCCAATGAACCTGAATTCCGTTTTTGGTGCAATTAGCCTCCAACTGTTCCAGCAGTTCTGGAAGCTTTCGTAAAGCATTTGCCCTAATCAAACTCCCCAATTCCCTTAGTTGTTGCCATTCTTCTGCATCCGGAAACACGGCTTGTCGTTTTTCCATCAATCCGGACATCGCCCTTTTAAAATTACGGCGCAACTGAGGGTTATTCAGTGCAGAAAAAGTGTCTCTTTTAAATTTTTCAGGGGAAAGCATAGGGGCTTTCTATAGATTACATTATAAATCAGTTACTGCACCCAGCGATGCAGAGCTTACGGTTTTTGCATATTTAGCAAGAACTCCGCGGGTGTAACGCGCTTTCGGACGAGTCCAGTTTGCTTGACGTGTTTTTATTTCTTCTTCCGGAATTTCCAAATCTATTTTTCTATTCAGAATATCTATTGTGATTGAGTCACCATTTTCTACAATAGCCAGCAAACCACCTTCGTGTGCTTCCGGAGTTATGTGTCCAATCACAAAACCATGAGAACCTCCTGAAAAACGTCCATCAGTAATCAGGGCAACATCCTGACCCAGACCTCGACCCATGATAGCAGAGGTTGGTGATAGCATTTCACGCATTCCCGGCCCACCTTTTGGACCTTCGTAACGAATAACAATCACATCTCCTTTAACTACGGTTCCGTCTAAAATGCGATCCAGCGCTTCTTCTTCAGAATTAAAAACACGTGCTGTTCCTTTGAAAAATTCACCCTCTTTACCAGAAATTTTAGCGACTGCACCTTCAGATGCAAGATTGCCCCGGAGAATTACAAGGTGACCTGTTTTTTTAATGGGATCTGCCAGTGAATGCACAATCTCTTGATCGTCCTTATAAGGAGTAACGTTTTTCAGATTTTCTCGAACTGTTTTTCCGGTAACAGTCATACAGTCCCCATGCAGTATACCGCCATCTAGCAGCATTTTCATCAAAGGTGGTAAACCACCTATTTTGACGAAATTACTCATAAAATATTTTCCACTTGGTTTCAAATCGGCCAGCACTGGTGCTTTTTCACCAATTTTCAAAAAGTCATCCAGTTCAAGTTTGATGTTTGCGGCATGAGCCATGGCCAGCAAATGCAAAACCGCATTGGTCGAACCACCAAGAGCCATAACTACTGTGATTGCATTTTCAAAGGCTTCGCGTGTCAGGATATCTCGTGGGCAAATGTTGTCTTCAATCAAGCGCAAAACCGCTTCCCCTGCTTCCACACAATCCCGAACTTTATCCTCGGAAACTGCTTCTTGTGCGGAACTGTTCGGTAAGCTCATACCAAGAGCTTCAATGGCGGAAGCCATTGTGTTAGCCGTGTACATACCACCACACGATCCGGGACCTGGAATTGCGCAGGATTCGACTTCTTCAAGTTCGTTTTGTGTAATCGAACCTGCTGCTTCTTTCCCTACCGCCTCAAAAATAGAAACAATATCAACATCTTGACCCTTGTGAGTTCCGGGAATAATCGTTCCTCCATAGACAAAAACCGCAGGACGATTTAGTCTGGCAATAGCAATTAAACAACCGGGCATATTTTTGTCACATCCGCCAATGGTAACTAGCCCGTCGTAACTTTGACAGCCGACAACCGTTTCAATTGAATCGGCAATTACCTCACGTGAAACCAGTGAATATTTCATACCCTCGGTTCCCATTGATATGCCGTCAGAAACTGTAATTGTCCCGAAAATTAAAGGCATTCCTTTTGCTTTTCGCACACCTCGTGCGACATGCTCAGCTAAAGCGTTAATGTGCATATTGCAGGGTGTAACAGTACCCCATGTGGAAGCGATGCCAACCTGAGATTTCTGAAAATCTCCTTTTTTGAATCCAACGCCATAAAGCATCCCCCTGCTGGCAGCACGTGCATTAGTTTCAGTTACAAGTTTTGAATAGCGACGGTGTCCGCTTACTTTTGGTTGTGATTTATCTTCCATTGAGGTCCCCTTTCGGTTTAATGATATAAGTATTAAATCTGGTTTTTAGCTTTCTACAAGGCCCTGTAGATTTTAATCAGCAAAACATACTATCTGTTTTATCGTATCACCTAAAGGAAGACAAGAGTTTCAACCAAGAAAAAATATCGGGAAACAGGGATTTCCGTTCAAAATTATTATACTTCTTTAATTAATTCTAAATCCGGTGGGAGTGCTGTGTCAGCAATTGTACCGTTGACATGGAGAGTATTTGGTAAAACTTCCACAAAAAAATTTTGTAAGGTGGGTGACAATTCTACTGCAAAGCGGTGGGAAATGGCCATCAAAAACAGATAAACCAGTCCACGGCAATTCCACATTTGTAAAAGTGTCGTAGTGAAAAAAGGATCTTCTTCAACATAAATAACAGCATTTTTACCTGTCAGATAATGGCCACTAAACATTAATTTGAAAAACACGTCCGGATATTCGTCAAGTTTGTTTTGATGGTTTTGGTCAAAAAAAGCTGTACCAATTTGAAAAACACATAACTTATCTTTTTCAATTTCAATGGTCTTTGCCTTTTCCAGGGGGAAAAAAAACCTGAACGGCAGCTGAGCATGAATCAGCATGCTCCATTCTGCTTTACGATCCAATACACGAGCCGTATCTTCCATCGAGCGGAAAAAAATAGACCCCTCCTCTTCCTGTTTGTATTTAGGTACTACTCCCCACCTTTCTGCTGCATGGTACTCTTGTCCCCGCTGCATTAGTAATTCCAGAGTAAAATTGTGACTTGCAGCAATTACTTGTACATTTCCTCCATGCAAATGTTGGAAATAATTTGCAAATTCATCTCTATATTCTTCAACCCTGGAACGGAAATACGGTGAAGAACATTCTGGAACTGGATGAAAACTGGCGGACAACTTTTCTAAAGGATCCTTATAAGAGGTGCATAGCTGTTCATATGGGGACATGGTTTCTTCAGAAATCTCTAAACTGACTGAATCAAAATTATTACCCCTTTCAACTTGCTTTTCCTCAATTGTAAATGCTTGAGGTACTGTATCAGTTTTTTTAGATAGATCTGGAATTGGGACACCTTCTGTTAAGGTATCTACCGGAGTTTGTAGCTTTGTTGAATCCTCACGTACTTCAGCCTGATCTGAAGTTTTTGAAAACTGCTCCTTTACCAACTGCTCTATCATCCGGAAATCAATATTTTCCGTCAACAGAACAATGGATCCATCTTCATCGTTTTTAAACTTAGAGGTCAGCTTTGCTAAGTGACTTTGCTGTGTTTTGTAATATTTTGGATTTTTACTTAACCGTTTTAAACGTTTCAAAAAATAACGGTTTTTAAGCATTAGGTATGAACGATAATTTGATGAAAATAACGTTCGCAGACGTTCCGTAAAAAATTTGTTCCGCAGCCCCTCCGGAGCTCCGGAAACCACAACCATTTTGTCTGCCAGCACATCTTCTTCATACAGATCTTCCCGCCGACATTTAAGGACTTTACTCAAGGCCTCTTCCAGACGGGATTTATAGGCATCAAGAGCCGTAGATTCACGTGAGTTATTTGTAAACTGTTCTAACTTCTGAATGACCATTAAAGAACGGCAACTTTTTTCTATTCCAGGAAGTACAACTTTTAAGCCTTTGGTGTCATCATAGTTCGCAACTAGGCGCATTACTGACTTCATGTCATAGAGTTGCAGAGAGTGCATGAAGGCCTGCTGTTCAACAGTTATAGGAGCATCAGGTATAAATGAATTGGATTCTGCAAAAAAATGATGAATTGTTGAGGATAATCTTGTGCCAAATTGCTTTAAAATGTCCGGAGCACCCTGCTCACTTCCTCGTTTTAGCATTTCTGCTTCGATAAACTCAATGTGATTTTTCCACTCGGATTGTTTCACTTTGGAGATTTGAGTTGTAGCAGATTGGATTTAAAAAGTATTAGAAGTTTTAGAAGTATAAAGTGGGGTGATGACTAAAACTCTTATTTCAACATTTCCACAATATCCAAGTGGCCCTGTTGTTCTGCGATAACAAGAGCAGTCCTTTCTAACAAATCTGACAATGATGGATCAGCATTTGCGTCAACAAGCAATTTAACGGTATCGCTGCGCCCTTCCAAAGCAGCTTCCATCAATGCGGAACTTCCACTCTTGCTTTGCCAATTAATTTTTGCTCCGTGTTTAATCAACAGCCGCGCAATTTCAGTCCTCCCCTCATTTCCAGCAAGCATCAGTGAGGAGACAGCTTCCGCATCAGTTGCATTAACATCAGCCTTCCAGTCAAGCAATAAACTTACAACGCTTTCTCGACCCTCAAGTGTTGCAAACATCAATGCAGTCATTTTTTGATTGTCAGCAATATTAACTTTTGCGCCTGATTCCAGCAGACTCTTTACAACACCATATCGTCCAAAAGAACTAGCCTCCATCAGTGCAGAACGACCCACATCGTCAGTTTTATTCACTTGAGCTCCTTTTGTCAACAGTTGATTGACAACACTCAAACGACCTTCAATAGAAGCGCTTATCAGTTCATAAAACGGTTCAGAGACACTCATTTCTGTAGAATCAACTTGTAATTCAACCTCCTCCCGACTGCTGCCAAACAAGTTTTCCGGTGTAATAAGATTATTTTGAACTTGAACTATTTCAGACTTTGCGCCTTGGATTGTGAGGTAATTAACGACTTCCAAATAACCATTACTTGCAGCGGCCAAAAGAGCTGTGAAACCTTCTTCATTAACAGCATTTATTTCTGCACCTGCATCTAGTAGCAAACGAACAATTCCTAAATATCCCTCAAATGAGGCTACAATAAGAGCTGTTTCTCCGTAATTTGTTCGGATATTTACATTTGAATTATACTCAAGTAACAGGCGTACTGCAGACAGTTGTCCTTCAAGTGCTGCAAAATACAGCGGCGATGAACCGTCTTCCATAGTGCCGTTCACGTTTGCACCGTGTTCCAACAAAATTTTTGTCATTTCTGTATCGCCGTAACGTACCGATATGGTTAAAGGCGTCAGTCCCAAACCATCTTTGCTTTCGAGATCAGGTTCGTTCTCCAGCAACACGAGGGCAGTTTCATGATTGCCGAAAAGCACTGCCTGCATCAACGCGTTTCTTCCGGAAATATCTTTGCTCTTCAAGTCTGCTCCAGATGCAATCATTCCCCGTATTTGCTCAGCAGTACCACTTCCTGCTACTTGAGATAAATCCAATTCATTTTCAGCAAACACAAGTGTGCCTGCCAAAAACAGAAACGGATAAATGAATAAATTAAAACGCATTTTGGGTGTTTTTTCTTTTTTGTTTAATGTTTTTCTATTTTTTCACTTTAGATGTTTTTGCTCCGTAAAGCAGCACCAAGACCTGAATAACGTAAAACTTTGTGCATTGCGGCAGACTCAAGAACCCTTTGATCTCCCATTATTAAAACAGATTTTTTTGCTCTTGTCAGCGCAGTATAAAGCATTTCGCGACTCATTAATTCCCTTTGAGTTCCTTTTTCTGACTCACTATTCACACCCACTTTAGTAAATGCAGGCAAGATCAACGCCAGATGATCATATTCTGACCCCTGGCTTTTGTGAACAGAGGTTGCGTAAGCTGGATGCAAATGATGCAGCTCATGCACATAAAATGTTTTGTGTTCTTCTTCAACAGGAAAAACTGCTTTCAACTCTACTTTTTTAGTTACAGGATGTATAAATTTTAAAAAGATTCCCTGATCTCCATTGAAAAGTTTATGCTGATAATTGTTTTCTGACACCATCACTGGTTCACCAGGATAGTGCTCCGAAAATAAATGCTTAGTTCCGTTTTCTGTAAGCCAACATTTTAGAATCATTTGATTAAGTGCTTCAGCTCCAGTTGGCAAAACTTGAGTTGCCGTTAAAATTCGAAAACGCTTTAAATAATTAAACAAATAATCCAGTTGAGAAACAGCAGATTCTACTGCATCAAGCAGATATTCTTGCTGTACCAGAAACATAAATTTTTCATCCTGCAAAAATCGCTTAACCCACCACTGTGCAAATTCTAACAATTGATTTGGAGAATTTGGCTGATTAAGTAACATTACCTTTTCTGACTCAGCATCTTCAAGACCGTTCAATCTCCGAATAATTTCGTGATTTGGGGATTCGGTTTCAAAAAACAATTCCGGACGCGGATTGAGCTCCATTTCCTTAACTGTGCTGGCCACTCCAAGAATATTACGCCCTGCAGGATCACTGATTTTTTGTCGGTAACTATGAACCAATCTTACTACCGGCACGGGATTACTCACTTCAATTTCCGGGACAGAATCACTATTTTCTGCAGTCAATTCCTGCAACACAGCACCATTCCCAATTGACGGCAGTTGCTGAGTGTCTCCCAGGAGAATAATCCGTGGAACAGATGACTGATACTGCAGTTCTGAAAAGGTTGCTCTCAACAAAGAAATCATCAAATCCTGATCAATCATCGACCCTTCATCTATTATCAGCAAGTCGTGTTCCAAAGGGGCATATTCGTGATATCTGAAGCTTCGGTCTACAGGGTAATACTCTAAAAGACGATGAAGAGTTTTTGCTTCTGCAGCAACATCCAACAATTCAAGATCCTCTTCCAGTTGCTCCAAATTCTCTAGAGAGCGTAAACTACTTACCACCGCCTCAGACATCCTTTTTGCCGCCCTTCCTGTTGGAGCAGCCAATGCAGGTCTTTTTGCTAAACCAAGCCGTTTTAGCACCCTGAGCAATGTGACCGCCACAGAAGTTTTTCCTGTACCTGGACCTCCTGAAATAATTAGAAAGGGATTGGAAATCGCTGACAAAACAGCATCCTTTTGTTCTTCTGCTAATTTTAGGGTGTGCTCACCTAAACGTACCGGATTAACTTCAAGCACGGTTTTTAGGACATTCTCGACTTCAGATTTTTCTGGAAATTCCGGTTGCATGTATAGGCGCATCCGTAACAGTGAAATAAGTTGAATTTCACGCGACAAATTTTTTTTAAAATACAGAAGAGAATTATTTTCTACAAAAATAGATCTTTCTGCACAAAAACCTTCTGCCACTTCTTCAGTACCAGAGCTTGTCAACAACCATTTTTTCCATTCATCCGGAAATATTTCTTTCTCGAAAAAACCAGTTTGTAGAAGTATTGCTTTTATTTGAAATTGGAGTTCTGACCAAGGAAGGCAGGTACTTCCAGAAATTACCGCCTTGCGCATCAGGAGCAATCCGGATAACTGTACATGCAAACGAAGAGTCGCCGCTTCAGTCTTTTTTTTTTGGACTGACTCTCCCAAGGACAAATAATCCAATGCCTGAAAAAAATATTCACTGCCCAGTTGTATTTGAGAAAATTGCTGCCTCAGTCGCTGAAGTGACTCCGTCAAGGCAGGTGCAGTAATTTGTGCTTTGAGAGTATCATCAGTAGATTCTTTCGCAAAACTGGTGCGGGCAGTACCTGCGCTTGTCCATCCAGATGATATTAGTGAAGGACGTGTGAGTTCAGAAGAATCTGTCAAACTGGACATTTTGGCTTGTAAGATTTATACTATGACTGAGTTTTAGGGATTTTTCGAGTATCTCTGTTTTTAGTCTGTTCTGATTAAAGCTGCATCTTTTTATGTTAAATCTTTTTCTGTTGAACAAACAATCAAAACTTTAATAATGAAAAGGCCTTCCCCCAATCATGCCATTAGCTGGTCCGAAGTCAAGCGTCCAATTGTTTGTCTTGCGCCAATGGATGGAGTTACCAATTCTGCCTTTCGACAAATTGTACGAACATTAAGCAAAGACGTCATACTTTTCAGTGAATTCACAAGTGTTGATGGCCTGGTACGAAGCGAACATGTACGTTTGCGCCTGGACTATGAACCATGTGAACAACCTTTTTTCATGCAGCTTTTCGGCAACTCTCCAAAAATGTTTGCAGAAGCTGCCAGAATGGTGGCAGACCGTGGAATATTGGGTGTAGACATCAACATGGGTTGCCCTGCAAAAAAGATTGTCCATTCTCAACATGGCAGTGCTTTGATGCAGGATGTTGACACTGCCTGCAGGATTGTTGAATCAATCCGGGAAGCATGTCCGCTGGAGGTTTCAGTCAAAACACGTTTAGGCTGGAAAAACGAAAAAAACTTAATCAATTTTACTAAGTCTCTTGAATCTGCTGGAATCTCAATGCTAACTATTCACGGACGAACCTATAATCAGGCTTTTAAAGGAGACGCTGATTGGGGACCCATTCACGAACTGAAAAGTCACCTTAAAATTCCAGTAATAGGTAATGGGGATATCCGTGACTACAACGACGGCCTGGCACATTTAGGTAATCTTGATGGATTTATGATTGGAAGAGCTGCAATCGGGAATCCATGGTGTTTTCAGGATCGACGGAAAGTCCCGGAGCCCACTCATCATGAACGTATTGAACTTGCACTCAAACATTACCATTTATTCAGACGCTCCAAACAAGAATTGGTTGCAGTACGGGAATTTCGCAAGTATCTGGGCAATTATGTAAATGGTTTCAGAAACGCAAAAGAATGGCGCAACCGCTTAATGCAGTGTCTGGATGAAACATCCTTTGTGGAATGCATGCTGGAAATCAAACGGCTTGAACCACCTCTTGCTTTGGCTGGTTAACTCCGAAAATAATAATGGGTTCAGAATCTCAGAAGTACGAAATATTAGTTTTTTCTCACTTCCCACTGTCCCTGCCAAACCGATAAGAGGAATTTTAATAATTAGAAACACTCTTCAAGTTTGAGATCATTGAACGTGACTCGGCGTGTATAAACCAAAACTAGACTTTAATTCGAGTGGTAATTAAAGCTTAAATTAAAATTGACTCCTGCCTCTCTA
>Ga0209709_10001109_pt1 | contig 25170 bp, 18 predicted proteins | sample ArcticOcean_MG_C_2_FD_187435 | JGI IMG/M metagenome (GOLD analysis project Ga0209709, IMG submission 187435) | Marine microbial communities from western Arctic Ocean - ArcticOcean_MG_CB4_136 (SPAdes) (version 2) | ecosystem: Environmental > Aquatic > Marine > Oceanic | place: Arctic Ocean...
CGCAATCGAGTCGCTCAATAGCGTCATTCGCAAAGCCATCAAAAAACGTAAACTGTTCCCGACGGACGATGCCGCCAAGAAGGTGGTCTACCTGGCGATTATGGATGCCTCGAAGAAATGGACCATGCCGATACGAAACTGGAAGCCGGGGCTAAACCAATTTATGATTGAGCTCGAACATCGGTAAGTCGAGTATGTTTAACCAAGGCTGGCAAGGAAGTACCGGACTTCCATCAAGTCGCTGATGCGACAATGGATCCGACGCCCTGCCGATGGCACAGCCAAGACTTGGCAGCTTTACGGCAGAAGCGGTAAGGGCAATCTATGTGGAGTGACACTGCGTCGACTGGTCACCAGTCATAAGTGTCAATTCCGGTGGCGAAATCCAGAAATCAATCCGTATATACCTCGGGCGGAAGAACGGAACACCGTCACCTCACGTTACTATGATGTGGCCATGGCTATGAGCCATGCCTAAATGGAGAGTCGTATGCGCTGAGAGGTGCACGTGCGGTTCGGAGAGGAGACGCAGAGAGATAGTTCGACTACGCTCTGCCTCTTACTCTACTACGCACTCAGCAAGGTTGGCTGTTCCTTGCTGTCGTCATAGACCTGTTTTCACGACAAGTAGTGGGCTGGTCGATGAGCAAGAAGATCGATACTGATTTAGCGCTAGATGCTCTGGCTATAGCGTGTTGGCGTCGAAACCCGAAGCAAGAAGTAATTGTGCATTCGGATCAAGGTTGCCAGTACACTAGCTATGATTGGCGCAGTATGCTCAAGGCTAACAACTTAACGGCGAGCATGAGTCGACGTGGAAATTGTTGGGATAATGCCTGTGCCGAAACTTATTTTGGCTTACTAAAGCGTGAGCGTATTCGTCGAAAAGTTTACGCAACACGCGATGAAGGACGAGCTGATATATTTAATTATATCGAGATGTTCTATAACTCCGTTCGTCGACATGGTTACAATGATGACCTGTCACCGACAGAGTTCGAAAAGAACTATTTTGAGAAGCGACTGAGTGTCTAGCTTAGTGGATGCGATTCAGAGAACGTCTTTTTCTGAATTCTTTTACTCATACAATCCTGGTTGTCTCTTATTAAAGAGAGTAGTTACCGATTCCTACGGAAACTCTACAGATTGTATATTCAGGTTTGAATGAAATCAAGGACTTAAATGTGACCCTACGGAATTCCTACGGAAATAATTTGCATATAAATCAATGACTTAGTGTCATTTATCTATTCCCACTCAGTTAAATGATGCTCTGAAACCCTTGATACAAGGGCATCAAAAAAAGTTTGTATGGAGTTTGTATCAACTTTGTATGAGATTATTATCTCCATCAATTGGAATATTTATCCTTTTCACATTCAACTTTTACCGATTATTCCCACTCAATCATTGTGGCAAGCCTCATTTCGACCAGACTTTAGTAGCTAAAACCTTAAAACTGGTCGAAATTATTACATTTTCCGTTAGTTTATATCAATAAAATCAACGAATTATGAGTATTTCAGGTTCGACTATCTAGCCAAACATTGGGATGTAGAAAAAGCGGTGGTAGATCTTGAAACACTGAAAAAATCCATGTCGACGTACTCAACAGGACAATCAATTATGGCATCGTTTTTTGTTGGGTTATGGCTCCACAAAAATAGATTTGAATTCGATATTTTTGAGGCAGCCGGCAGCCTCGATCAAAAATCAATGAAGTTCATCATTAATTGGATGGCGCGGCCTTTTTGGCCCTAGGGATTAAGAACTTTCCATAAATAAAGTTCATAGAGAGATGCTAGATTAATTTGGCAGCACCTATTGCCTTGCTAACTACAATTTTTTTACCATGGTTCATTCTCTCCAGATCTTACCGTCAGGAAAATTATAATCGATCAAGGACTGTTCTTTCATGGTAATACTGTACCCCGGCATTTTTGGAAGCATATATGCCCCGTCCTTAATGACCACGGGGTCGTCAAAATGTTCGTGCAGATGATCCACGTATTCGATCATCCGATTTTCCAACGATCCGCTGATGGAAATATAATCCAACATAGAAAGGTGCTGTACATATTCGCACAATCCCACACCTCCGGCATGGGGGCATACGGGAACGTTGAACTTGGCCGCCATTAGCAAAATGGCCAATATCTCGTTGACGCCTCCTACCCTGCAGCTGTCGATCTGGCATATCCCGAAGGCATCAGCCTGCATCAATTGCTTGAACATTACCCTGTTTTGACAATGCTCGCCGGTTGCTACTTTGATGGGATCCACCGCTCTGGCTATCTTGGCATGGCCGAGGATATCATCGGGGCTGGTAGGCTCCTCAATCCACCAAGGATTAAATTGTTTCAACTGTTCCATATTAGCGATGGCCTCATCCACGTCCCATTTCTGGTTAGCGTCCATCATCAGTTTTGAATCTTCCCCGATCTCCTTCCTGATAATGGCGGCACGCCGCATATCGTCCTTAAGATCGGAGCCAACTTTTATTTTCATATGTTTAAATCCAGCTTCTTTGGCCTCCCGGCACAACCGGCGCATCTTCTCATCGGAATAGCCCAACCAACCTGCAGAAGTGGTATAGGCGGGATATCCTTTTTGCATCAACCTGTCGATGCGTTTTCGCTTGGTGCTCTCAAGTTTTTTTAACAATTCTAAGGCTTCTTGGGGCGTAATGGCATCGGTGATGTAAGTAAAATCGATACAGGAGACCAATTCCGCCGCATTCATATCGGCCAAGAGTTTCCATAACGGCTTACCCTCTACCTTAGCGTAGAGGTCCCAAACGGCATTAACCACTGCCCCGGTGGCCAAGTGGATGACCCCTTTCTCGGGCCCCAACCATCGCAGCTGGCTATCGCCCGTGATCATTTTCCAAAAAGCGCCCATATTCTTGGTGAAGCTTTCCAGACTCTTCCCCTTGACCAAAGGGGCCAGAGCGTGTATCGCCGCCACGCAGAGTTCGTTGCCGCGCCCGATCGTAAACGTGAGCCCATGCCCCTCCAAACCTTTGGGATGGTCTGTACTCAATATTACATAGGCAGCCGAATAATCTGGATCTGGGTTCATGGCATCCGAACCGTCCAATAACCTGCTGGTCGGGAAACGAACATCCCGGACCAAAACTTCTGTAATAACAATGTTCTTGTTTAACATATCGCTACTGTCCGGCTAGTTATTGACTAAATTTAATTGGTTACAAGGCATGCCATCTTCCGAAGTGTACCTGGCATCGAAAAGACTCTTGTTTAAACGGATTTTCTCGGACAGGGTGACTGAAAATATCTGGAACAATGTGTGGAGCGAGGCGTCTAGGTTGATGTGCATCCTCACGATGGCCACAAGCACGTAACCGACACGGCCACCCAGATTTACACCTTCACGGTGTTCTCTAAGATGTCGTAGAACGTATTGATACGAAGATATTGCTTGATCTATTTTAAAAATAACTCGAGTTGATAACGGGTTTTGTGCAGCTCGCAAATGGTCGTTGCCGGAGGACCAAACAGATTGATCAGAAAGATGAGTGTCTTTCCCGTCTGCGTGCCCTTGAAGCGAATACGGCGCATATGATAGCGATAGTTCTTGTGGCTGTAGAATCCCGACAGCTCCACTGCCAGATCGCAGATAACCCCATATGTCCGGTCGTTCGGTGCCAAATAGACTCGTCGAAGATCGGTGTTCAATATGGCGCGGGTAACAAACAACGCGCCGGCCTCGTGAAGATCGAAGAATCGCTCGAAATCTAGATAGCCCCGGCCCATCACATAGGTTGCCATAGGTTTCCAAATCATCAGGCCTAGTACGCTGACATCGTGCAGTTTGCCGTCGGAAACATGTATAAAACTCGGAATATTGCCGCGCAAATCCAGCAGGGCATGCATCTTGACCGCGGATTTGATGCTGCGAAACCACACCTATTGAAACATCGACAGACAGAGGCTTATCGTCGTCGAGTCCAGCGCATAAACGGTGTTTGTCAAATTCAGACCAAAATCCTCTTCCACTTCGGCGTACAATTTTCGGGCTTGGGTAATCAGCCGTTGTGCAAATAACGTTTTGCCGGCGTACATGGTGAGCCCTCAGGAAGATTTTTACCTGAGGGTGCCCGGATGCTGCGTTCAAGTCGACACCACCAAAATTGACGAAAAGAATATATTATTCATATGTTTACTTGCCATACTTATCAGGTTAACTGGTCAGTAGAGAGATTTACACTACCCTCATTTTTCACGAGGTACTGCTATAGGCTGTTTTTAATTTTGTATAGAAGTCCTTGGCATAGTTACCCTGCTCCCGAGGACCATAGCTAGACGCTTTTGTGCCACCAAACGGAACATGATAGTCAACGCCGGCTGTCGGTAGATTTATCATCACCATACCTGTTTTGGCTTCATTTTTAAAAACAGTGGCGGAGTGTAATGAACGAGTGCATATTCCAGCAGTCAACCCAAATCGGGTATCGTTAGCTACGTTGATTGCTTCATCTAGGTCTTGTACCTTTATTACACTGGCTATCGGACCAAAGATCTCTTCTTGATTTATTCGCATCGCGTTATCGGTATTGAGAAAAAGAGCAGGGGAGAGGTAGAATCCTCTTGTTGCGCGCTCCAAGAGCTGCCCACCGAACGCCAGTTCAGCGCCTTCACCCTGTCCTATTTTTATATACTCTAAGTCTTGATCGAGTTGGGATTGATCTACAACCGGACCGATGTGTGTATCATCCGCCAAGGCATTCCCGACATTCAGCGATTTCAGCTTTTCAATACAAGCCGAAACAAACCGATCATGAATACCTTGCGTAACGATTAGGCGGCTTGAGGCGGTACAACGTTGGCCCGTTGAATAATAAGCTCCGTTGATTGCACAGTTGACGGCTACTTCTAAGTCTGCGTCATCTAGAATGACCAGTGGGTTTTTACCGCCCATTTCCAATTGGTACTTTGTGCCATTTTGGCTACATGCAGAGGCTACTTTAGCGCCAGTTCCAACGGAGCCTGTAAAGCTTATGCCATCTATGCCCGTACTCTGTAATAGTGTTGTTCCAACAACGTTATCAGAACCCATGACAAGATTGAAAACACCTTTAGGTACCCCGACACCGTGGAGTATATTCGCGATTTCCCACGCGCATCCCGTAGCCAGCCCCGCAGGTTTGAATACCACAGTATTACCATAAGCAAGTGCGGGAGCGATTTTCCATGCTGGGATCGCAAGAGGAAAATTCCATGGCGTTATTATGCCAATAACTCCTAACGGCTCCCTTAGAACCTGCGTTTCCAGACCTTTGCGTACAGAGGGTAGTGTTTCCCCTCCCGTGCGCACACATTCGCCAGCAAAGTACTTGAAGATATGGCCGGCCCGCGTTGCCTCACCTACTCCTTCAGCCTTAGTTTTACCTTCCTCGCGGGCAAGTAGAGTACCTAACTCCTCCCTGCGCGATAGGATCTCTGTTCCCGCGGCGTCCAATATGTCAAACCGGGTCTGAATTCCTATCTGTGACCATCCTGAGAAGGCTCCAGCTGCCGCCTGTATTGCTTCATTTGCTTGTTTTTCAGTAGCGAGCGAATAGTGACCGATAACATCATCAGTATCTGATGGGTTGATGTTTATCGAATAGTCTCCGCTATCAGTCCAGTCGCCATCTATGTAGTTTTCGTACGTGTCCATTTATTTCCTTCCATATTTCATTCAGATAAATTATTCAGAGCAATCCCTTGTTTTTCAAGCTCGATATCAGAGCCTGTATACCGAAAGACCAAGGCGGAGCCTTATCACTCGTTGTAACACAATTTACGAGGGTACCCAGTTCCTTTGAAGAAATAGTAACGACATCATTTAAATGATGTGTAAAACCCTTGCCGGCCCCGCCTCGGTCTTGTGTGGGCGCAAATTGTGTTCCCGTCATCAGAACAAAGCCATCTGGGTATTGATGCGTTTCATTGGCGGTCTGGTTTACGAGGTCGAGGATATCCCTACTGATTCCATTCATCGTGCTTTCGCCACAAAGCGAATAACCATCCTCACCCTCAACGGTCAGACGAATACTCAACTGCCGAACGGTATCCAAAGTAAATGTATCATCGAATAGTCGAATAAACGGCCCAAGTGCACATGAGGCATTGTTGTCTTTACCTCGTGCGAGCAGCAGCGCACTCCGCCCCTCAAAATCTCTAAGATTAACATCGTTGCCGAGCATTGCTCCGACTGGTTCGGCCAAAGTATTCATTACTAGAACGACCTCTGCCTCCGGATTGTTCCAGACTGATTCAGGATGAACTCCTATGAGTTGGCCATACCCTACTGACGAAAGTACGGGCGATTTTGTAAATATTTCGGCATACTCTCCTATGCCAACTTCAAGGTACTGTGACCACAAGCCCTGCGAACGTAATTGCTGTTCGACTCTTTTTGCCTCAGCGCTACCCGGCTTGATGCTGGAAAGGTCTACATCTAACGACTCCAGAAGTTCAGCTCTTATTGCTCTTGTTTTTTCGGCGTCACCACCCGCTCGCTCCTCAATAATCCGTTCCATCAAGCTGTTCGTAAACGTCACTCCTGCTGCTTTGATGCATTGAAGGTCAATGGGGGATAATAGATGTACCTTCTCAATCGAGGAACAGGACCAAAAACTGTTTTCCACTAATTCCTCGACGGAGCATATAGCTGATTTTGAGGCGCCCTCACGCACGATACTGAGCGGATCGTCTGAAGCAAGCAATTGAGAGCAAGTCGGATAGTAGTGTGTCAGATCATAAACATAAGAGTCTCTAATAGTTACAATTGCTGGCCCTGACAAAGAGGGATCCTCATTGGGCAACCAGATTCGTCCGATAAGATTAGCTTTTTCATGATCAATAGGGAGCATAATTTTGGTCATCGTTCCGTTAGTGATGGTTTAGGTATTACATGAATATGTGGGCAAGGGCTGAGCTGATAGGGAAGCCATACCTTATGGCTTTACTGCCACGCACAATTTTATTTCTGAAGATTTTATACCTCAAACCCACACCCTTTTAAGTGTGAGAACGCTTTCCTCAAGTTTGGTGATAGAACCGACCATTATGTTCTGGCATTAGACCAGCATGTTCTCTCGAGGATAAATCTGTATGAAATGTGGATTAGGCATTCTTGTTTCTCCGCTCCTCTCCAAAAAAGGTTCTCCCAACAGAAATATTAGAAAGGCATCCCAGTTGTAAATACGTTGTTCAGAAATAGAAAAACGTACTGGAAAGCTTGATTGTAGCTTCAGCCCACCTTTCCGTCTCCGCCACAGCTCAATACAAGTAACTGTGGTCCAAAAAGTAGGGTTTGAAAATTGGTAAACCCAATTAGAAGCTATTCCCAAGAATAGCTTACCTTGAACCCGAATTGTCTTGGATGAGGTCTTACATTGACTCCATTCATCCGAAAGCCATAGCGTGCACCAGTGAAGTACTCTTCATCCAGGACGTTCTCCGCGTAGAGAACAAACCTCCATCGGTCTAGCTGCATACCTGCTCGTATGTTGAGGACGTCGTAACCCGGACTGACGAAAGGGAACGGATCTCCATCGTTCTCTATAAATCCAAGGACGGCGGGATCAGTAATTTTGTAAAAGTAGCCATCAAGATTGGGGACTACCTCGTCTCGATAAAACCATTCAGCCCGAACGTAGGATTCATATCCCAAGATATCAAATTCATATTGTCCATAAAAGCTTGCGGTCCATTTGGCAGAGCCTGGAATTTGCTCACCACTTAGATCAATTGGGCCGATCCCCTGAGGCCGTGCGATGCCATCAAAGTCACCGAAACTTGCATCGGTGTAACCTACACCGCCACCAATCTCCAGTCTTTCTAAGGGTATTGCTGCGAACTCGATCTCGAAGCCTTGGGAAGTAGCTTCCTCAGCCTGCCGGATAAAAGTCGCCGTTTCAGTGCGGTTTGTTTCTGGATTAACTATAAAAGCAGTGTCATCAACTTGAAGATCTTTCCAATCCATGTAAAAAACCGCGGCGTTTAACCGCAACCGATTTTGTAGTAGCGAAGTCTTAATGCCCAATTCATAATTCCAGAGCGTTTCCTTTGAGAAGAACGAGGGATCGTATCGGCCACCAGTTTGTGTGCCTTCAATTTGCGAACCACCAGGCTTATATCCTTTCGAAGCAGACAGGTAAGTCATGATGTCTTCCGATAAATTTACAGTAAGGGCCACTCTTGGCGAAAAATCATCTGTGTTGGCGTTTTTTGCACAAGTAAACTCGATCTCTGCTCCAGGGGATAAATTCTGAGCACACTGCTTGAATGCGTCTTCTGAATAACGCCCACCTACTGTCAAATCGAAGTTATCATTGATATGCCAAGTCGTATCAGCAAAAAAGGCGTAACTCTTAACGTCAGTAGTTTGGTAGAATTGGTTAATAGGAGAGAGCGGAGTGAAAATGAAGAATTGTTCTTCGTCAGCCATTATAAGATTCTTGCGTTCTTGCTCCGATTCGAAGTATATACCGCCGAAGACCCAGTCTAATGTATCGCCGGTTGAAGATAATCGAACTTCCTGACTCCAAGCATCGGTAGTGTCTTCCCCTTGTCGGTTAATGTAATTGGCATCAATTGCGTCGAGATCGAGAAACACTTCGTTGCTCGAGTCGATATAAGCCGTTATTGATTCGACGGAGAACCAGTTAGTCTCATAGGAGATATGTGCGCTAGCTACGGTGGACTCGTTTTCAATTGACTCGCTGTCGCGAGCCCCCGCATTAAATATAGACTTGTTTATTTTATCGTCATTTTTTGGATAGCAACCTAAACCATCATCAATGCCTCCATCAATACCGATAGGGATCGGAAATGGAAAGCCCATCACACGGACGCCTGCATCGAGGGACATCAAGTTTTGAGCACTTCGTCCCAATCGGCACGTACCTACCAACTCTTCCAAATCCTGTTTTTCTATAGTGCGTGTAATTTTGCCATCTATACTCAAAGAATCTGTAGGGCTATAAAGTGCTGACAGCCTGTACGCTTTGTTTGAGCTTCCGCTATCTCCACCAACAGGATCGGTATTTTCAACTAGGGCGGGTGTTTCTTCAAAGGACAATACGCCGCGAAGCGAAAGCTTATCTGTTATTGGTGTGTTGTATATGCCGGAAAAAGCCCGCTGATCATAGGATCCTATTTCTGCATTGACTTCGCCGTAGACCTTGTTTTCTGCGGAGTGAGTGATAACGTTCAGCGCACCCCCCGTCGAATTGAGACCAAAAAACGTTCCCTGAGGTCCTCTTAATACTTCTATCCTCTCCACATCAATCAACTGCGGGTTGGCTGTGCCCTGTGAAACTTGAGCTAAGCTAACTTCGTTGAAATAGTAGCCGATTGCACTTCCGCCCCCGCGATTTTCTAGCACCGAAATATTATTAATTCCTCGAATTGATATTGAGATACTGCGTGATCCTCTTTGTCCTTCCTCGGAAAAAGTCACATTCGGAATAATGGACAAATAGTCGCTCGCTTCTTTGATATTCTGGTTTTTGATGGCAAGACCATCTGTAATCGATGCGCTAATTGGAATTTCTTGAAGTGTTTGCGTTCTTCGTTGGGCTGTTACGACTATTTCGTCGAGTGTCTGAGCGTAGATAGGTGGAACCGTCGACAGCAGCGAGATACAAAGTAATATTCTAAAAGAGTTATACATCAGATTTCTCCCGATTCTTATTAGTTCATAAGGCAATATATACTGGCTCTGTTGTGACCTTCTCAGATAACACTATGTTCTTCATGTTGAAACAGTGTGCTATCATATGAAACATGATAGCATGACGTTAATGGGAGGTAAAGAAGCAAAAGTAGCTTTTTGTTGGTGAATCGATGCTTCGGCTTGATTCACCTCGTATGAAGTTCTTGAGGCTACAAAAAACCTGCGGCGTCAGCTTGGAAGGCATTATAATCCAACGAGTAGTATCAATATCCAAACACGTGTTCGGTGTGACTAAGCACCATTGTTTGCTCTTTCTTCTTAGTAGATGATTAGTAGATGACCTTATCTTTTCCAAGACTTGAAAAATCAGAGAATAATCATGACAAAAAGAACCCATGTAGATCCCATCATTCATATGCCTACCTCCCAGTTTCAGAAAGGTTTGAGCTTGAGAACTGTACTGTGGTTATCGATTCCAATAATGTGTGCCTACGGTGTGGGATTTCCTAGCGCTATTGCTCTGCCCAATGGATCCAGCTTTCTTGATATTGATACCTCAGCTGTGAAATATAGCCAAAGCAGGGGAAGTGCGGTTGCAAAACATGCTTGTCGGAACTTTATCAGCCGGACGAATCACAATGGATCGATCATCTCTGCAAGCGAGATGGCTCTGGTAACTGAGGAGCCGGATGTGTGCGTTATCAGAGGCGTTATTGATCCCGAAATACAATACATCGCTTACCTTCCGAAAGAATGGAACGGCAGATTTTATATGCATGGTAACTATGGGTTTGCAGGTGAAGACTTAACGAACGAAGCTGGACTCGCTGCCCGTGTTAAAGCCTTGAGATATGGGTTTGCAACTGCATTCACTAACGGAGGCCATAGCGCTGTTGCTGAGCCCGGGGCATCCTGGGGCTATAATAATCTGCAAAGAGAAATCGATTACGCCTATCGCGCACTCCACTTAACGTCGGAGACAGCAAAGGAGCTTATCTCCGAGTACTACGGTATCGCTCCCAAGTACTCATATTTTGATGGCTGTTCAACCGGTGGAATGCAGGGTTTTAATTCTAGCCAGCGCTTCCCGGATGATTTTGATGGTATTTTAGCAGGCGCTCCTGTTTTTGATATGACTAATCTGATTTGGAAATACTGGAGCGACCAAAAAGCGATTGCTAGTAGCCCATTGAGTCGACAGAAGCTTGAGCTTCTAGCAAGTATCTTGTATGAAAAGTATGACGGTGTAGATGCCGTCGTAGACGGTGTCATTTCAAACCCTCTAGCGCTCGATTTTGATGTCAGTCGGGATTTGCCGACAGGTGGGACAGATAAGCAGTTCTCCGATGGAGAACTTGAAACGTTGGAAAAAATATACAGTCCACTGTATGTCAATGATAAAAGGGTTTATCCAGGTTCTGTTATTAGTGGTGAAAAGGTGGGGCGAACGTACGTTGCTGAATCGAACGCCATGGGTTCGCCTATGTCCGCATGGGAGGGCCGGGCGGTAGTTAATAAGGATGGAAAGCTGGCTCAAAGAGCGATTGTCGAGTCTTGGTTTAGGTTTCTGGCATTTGAGCGTGACGATCCCGAATTAGACTGGAGCACCCTAGATCCGGCGATAGACTTGCACCGGAACCAATTAGCCGCCCAAATATTCAATGCATCGAACCCTGATCTCACAGAATTCTATAACCGGGGCGGCAAAATGATTGTTTATCATGGTTGGGGCGATTTTGGAGTCAACCCTGTCCGAACAATTGAATATTATGAAAGCGTGCAGGAATATATGCCCCAAGAAATAGATCAGTTTCTACAGCTATACCTTATTCCGGGCATGCACCATTGTCATGGCGGCAACGGGATTGATAGTTTTGATTTGATGACGCCGTTAATTGCGTGGGTTGAAAAAGGGGTAGCACCTCAAAAAATCATCGGGTATGGCTTCGATGACCAACACAAACCTCGATCACGGCCACTGTGTCATTTCCCAAAGGTTGAAAAATATAAGGGCGTTGGAAGTATAGAGCATCACTCGAGTTTTGAATGTGTTGTTCCAGAGTGATCGTGAGGGTTTTCCGTACCGGAATCGAATGAGGCTGGAGGTAGAATAAACCATGCAGCTGAGTTGAGTAGTGCTTCAGACCGGTAGCGGGCTTCCCAGAAGTACCCTGTGCTGCCATCTTCCTGATTGGCGAGGCGCGCAATCGGCTCGTTGAGACACTCCATAAACCAACTACATTAAAGCCGATGCGGTAAGGACTTTTGTGTAGTCATGCTGAGGGTTAAATAGCACCTGTTCTGTAGCACCCTGTTCAACAATACTCCCTTTGAACATGACGAGAACTTCGTCAGAAACCGCATTCACAACAGCCAGATCGTGAGTAATGAATAGATAGGTGAGTTTCAGCTCCGTTTGCAAGTCCTTGAGAATCTGTAATATTTGGGCTTGTATCGAAACATCTAGAGCAGACGTAGGCTCATCCAAAACAACAATTTGCGGTTCCAAAATTAGCGCTCGGGCGATCGCTATGCGCTGTTGTTGTCCGCCTGAGAATGAACTTGGCTTTCTACCAGTCATATGTTCCGGAATTCGTACAAGCTCCAGAATTCGGTTGATTCTTTTTTGACGTTCATATGGATCGTTAACATTGTTAACTACCAACGGTCTTTCTAGAATCGACTGTATTGAATGCTTAGGGTTCAATGAACCCGCTGGGTCTTGAAACACTGGTTGTATAATTTTGGCTCGAAATTTACGAGGGATCAAGTCAAGGGGCTTACCCATTAGAACGACCTGTCCTTCGCTTGGCCTCACAATCCCTAGAATCATTTTCGCTAGAGTGGATTTCCCACTTCCTGACTCTCCAACCAAAGCAGTACAAGCCCCTATCTTTATTTGAAAAGAAACGTTACTTACTGCAGCCACTTCAGTGGATTTGGAAAATATTCTACTGCCAGACGCGTAATACTTTGTCAGTGATTGGCACTCCACAGCGCATTCCGTTTTGTTATTCCTCAATGGTATGGACATCGACTATGCACCTTGAATGCCTTTCTTTATCGATTTTTCTAAGTTCAATCGGATCAACCTGACATAAATCTACCGCAGACTCACATCTCTCGTAGAATAGACACCCTTGAAAGTCGCTGACGGGCAATGGCACGGTACCCTCAATTGCTGAGGGTAATTTCCCATGGTTCTGTTGGTCCAACCGAGGAATACAACTGAGTAGGGATTTAGTGTAGGGGTGTGCAGGAGAATGCATAATATCCGTAACGGAACCTGATTCGACGATTTGACCGGCATACATTACGTTTACGTAATCACCGACGAAAGAAACTGCATCAAAATCATGAGTAATAAAGAGTATTCCAACCCCAAGGGCTTCTTGTAGATCTCGAAAAAGTGTCAATATTTCCAGCTGCAAGGTCTTATCAAGTGCCGTCGTTGGCTCATCTGCTATCAATACCGCGGGATCACACATTAACGACATTGCAATTAGAACTCTCTGATTCTCCCCACCGGATAATTGATGGGTGTACTGCGCAAACCGTGTTTCTGGGTCAGATATTCTTACCTTGGAAAGTAGCTCTAATGCCTTTGACTTCGCGTCTTTATACGTCCCCTTTTTGTGGTACAAAAACCCCTCCACCATTTGTCTTCCGATGGTTAGTAGTGGGTTTAGGGCGCCCATTGGATCCTGAGGTATCAAGCTCACGCGGTCCCCTCGGACAGCCGAAACCTGCACACGTTTGTGCCGCACATAATTTATATCTTCAATGAGCAAACTGTTTGCGTATGACTGACATGGTTTCGGGCAAAGACCGAGTATTGCTCGGGCGGTCATGGATTTTCCGCTCCCCGATTCACCCACCAAACAAAGTGTCTTGCCTCCATAAATTTGAAAATCAACACTGTCTACCAGAAGCAATTTATCGTTGCCGCTTTTAACCTCAACAGTAAGCCCACTTGCCGAGAGCACAGGTTTTGTCCGATTTCTTGAATACATATCCATTATCTACGATTCAATGACTGGAGACCGTCACCTAATAAATTAAATCCTAAAACCAGAAAGAAAATGGCGAGCCCCGGTAAAGTTACCAAGTGAGGCAAAAAGAATGAGAGGGCTCTTGACTCAGCCACCATTAAACCCCATGAGGGCGTGGGCGGCTGGACGCCTAAACCCAAAAATGACAAAGCGGCCTCGACCAAGATTGCGTGAGCCATTTCTATGCTAACAATGGTCAATATCTGGTTGACTACATTCGGCATGATCTCCGTAAAAAGTATCTGGGCATGGGATGAACCATAAGCTCTAGCGGCTGTAACAAATTGTTTGTTGCGAAGCTGCTGAGTGGCGGATCGTGTGACGATCGCGAAGCGATCCCAGAAAAGAAAGCCTAGGACTAATACAGCTACAACAAAGGACCCCCCCGTGATAGAGACGATCGCAAGAGTTACAAGCACCACAGGCAGTGCGAGACGTGTAGTAATAATAAACATTATTACTCCGTCTGTTCGCCCCCCAAAATAACCTCCTATGATACCTAGCAGTAGCCCAATGGGAGCTGAAATTGCCACAACTATAAAACCCACAGCTATTGACACTCGTGCACCATAAACGAGACGGCTGAAGTAATCACGACCAAGCTCGTCCGTTCCCAGTGGATATTCCCAACTACCATGCTCTGTCCAGAAGGGCAAAAGCAAACGTGAAGATAGATCCTGATGATAGGGATCATGGAGCGTAATCCACGGTGCGAGAATAGCAATGAGTAGAAAACAAACGACAATAGACAGACCGAAAAGAAATTTCTTTCTCTTGCTCCACATGGACAACTTACCTTCTTGATCTCGATGGTTGTCAACGCTTAAATTACCCACGCCTCTCATTGGTTGCGAAGCCGTGGATCGATATACCGATTAACAAGGTCAGCTAATAAAGTCAGTACTAAATATATGCACGCGAGACACAGCACAACCGACTGTATTATCGGAAGATCTGCCCGCTGTATTGATACTAACGCCAACCGACCTATCCCGTTTATAGAGAAGACTGTCTCTATGACGACAGAACCCGCCAAGAGTTGGCCTAGCTGTACAGACAATAACGAAATAACGGGGAGGATGGCGTTTGGCAACGCATGGAAAAGAGCTATGCGAGCGGAACTCAGTCCTTTGGCTCTCGCGAAAAGGATATAACTCGCGTCCAATACGTCAAGCATCCCCGTTTTGGTTACCCATGTGAGCGCTGGGACCATAGCAATTCCCAAAGTGACGCTAGGTAACACAAAATGCCGCAGGCTGCCGTCCCCCGCAACAGGAAGCCAGCCGAGGTAAAGACCGAAGAAAGTCGACAGCATCAGCGCTAGCCAAAAACTAGGTATTGCCTGGCCGATTGTAACCGAAAAAGTAACCAGCCAATCTACCCATGAGTTATATGAATAGGCTGATATAACCCCAAGTGGTATCGCGATAGCAACGGCAATACAAATCGATATAGCAGCCAGTTTTACAGTAACCGCCAATTTGGAAATTAGAAGTCCGATAACAGGTTCCTGAGTAAAAAGGGAAATGCCAAAATCCCCTTTCAACAGTTTTTCTACCGAAACGAGATATTGCAAATATATTGGCTTCCCCAAACCAAGTCGTTCCCGTATCAAAGCCATTTCCGCTTCGGTAGTGTCCTCTCCCGCAAACGCGAGAGCAGCATCTCCGGTCAAATGGAACAACCCAAATGACAACATTGAAACGACTATTAGCACCAAACAGCTTATGGCAAGCCTGCTCAAGAGAAACCTAGCCACTACCTAGCCCGCCCTTCATTTCTTAACTTCATTTTGTTGAATTCCGGAAACGGCAATGCGGAACTATCGTATTCAATAATATCTCGATAAATGAACGTCGTTGGGCTGGTAAAAAGCGGTATGGTATATACGTTTTCTCGAATGTAACGCAGCGCTTCGCCAAACGATTTATCACTTTCAACTACATCAACAGACTCTGCAGCAGAACTGAGATGGTCAGCAAGTGCTTGGTCTCTTGCGTAGTCTGCATGACCCATGTTAAAAAATGGAATAACCGTTGCGGATAAATCGTAAATATCCCCGCCATAATTGAGGAGGCTCATTTCTGATTCACCGGAAAGAAATTTATTTCTCCATGCAGGCAAAGTATAACTGCGAATTAACAGCCTGATTCCAGCTCGCCCCAGCTGATACTGAAGTGCCTCCGCCACTTTTCGTAATTCGCCTGACCCGGTTATGAGTTCAAGTACAATTGGAATTTGATGACCTAAATCTTTCAAAATAGCATTGGCTCGTTCAATATCGAACGAGTACATTGACTCTTGGCTATTATTTATGCAGTGGGCTTGATCAGGATGACACAGATATACTAATGGTTCTGCTTCATTGCCTATCAGGTACTTTGCGATAGATTTCTTATCTATCGACAATGCAATTACTTCGCGCAATTTGGGATCAGCGAGTTTGTTATCTTTACCTGCTTTGCTATTCAGGCTTATAAATGTGATTCTTGAACCCTTGCCATAGCTAACGGATATAGCTGGGTTTAACGCGAGTTGTTGTGATTGGTCAGCCGGAATTCCCCAAATGAAATCAAGAGAGCCCTTTAAAAGCTCAGCAATTTGTGTCTGAACATCGGGTACATTTCTTACAACGATCCGTTCCAATGAGGCTGAAGACTTCGGCCCTTCGAAATAGTATTCGTTTTCTAAAAGAACAAGTTCGCTACCGGGGCTTACCTCTGCGACTCGGTAGGGGCCTGTCCCTATTGGGGCAGTCCTGTGAACAATATGTCCGCCATTACTGCGGGTATAATCTTTTGGCCAAATTATCAGACGTGTAGCGAAGATATCCTCTGCCACCGATTGAGCTTTTTTCAACCGAACGCGGACAGTGAAATCGCTGAGTTTCTCAACGCTTTGTATAAAACCGAAACTGTTATCACGCTGTCGAAAATTAATCGTATTAGCCGGATCTATTACCTGATTGATGGTATAAACAACGTCATCTGCATCGAATAACTCACCGTTGTGGAAGTGCACTTGTTCCCGCAAGGTAAAATCAATCACGTCACGTTTAGTGTTCCATTTCCAAGCCTTTGCCAATAAACCCGAAAACTTTTTCGTTTTAGGGTCTCTGTACAAGAGGGTATCATAAACAGCCAAAGACAGAGCTGCAGATTCGATAGAGTCAGTATGCAAGCGATCGATGAAATCAGTTTCTCTTAAAAATCCAACATGCACCTCTGTCCCACTTTGAACGGACGAGGAATACGCCCCTAAGAACACCGCTACAAAGGTAAAGGTAAAGGTAAAGGTAACTCTCTGGGCTACCCTTATGCTATTACGAACCATGGAAAGGATAGGTACTATCACTTAGTAAAAAAAGGAAGAGCATACAACAGCCTCTGTTGCTTTTGCGCAGATACAACGTTTGCCAAGTTTCGGGCTTCAAGAGATTGGGCCGCACACCCAACCCAAAAGAATGCATCTAAAATTACTACAGACCTTCGTTGGCACCTCTTTCAACCAAGTAAGTAAACAATACAAGCTATATAGATAAGGGAGCATCGCTTCAACTACCAAAACCACTCCTAATGAATTATTTCCCAAGTATTTGCCAAAACCATCAATGTTCCATATTATTTCACAAACCTTTATAATATGGAACACTCACATGACCTTAACTCAAGAAATTCATTCATTTTTCTCTGCAGACTATAAAGCTGCGCGGGGTATTTTCCTCAATATGTCGAACGAAGTCGGCGGCGTCACCACCTCGTACAAACACCCAAAGAGGGGTCGCTATAGGGAGGATTTATACACAGATGTAACGGTAGTCGGTCCAAAGGACTCACGACGCGTGCTTTTAATTCAATCAGGCACTCATGGCGTTGAAGGATTTTGCGGCTCGGCTATTCAAACCAGCGTAATGCAGGCGGTGATCCACGGCGCCTTAAAACTCCGCACAGATACCGCAATAGTTTTCGTCCATGCAATTAATCCACACGGTTTTTCATGGTGTAGTCGTACTAATGAGGACAACATCGATTTGAATCGGAATTTTATTAACTTCGATGCTCAAGAAGAAAAAAGGAATAGCCTTTTCCAAGAAATCGAACCATATCTTGTCCCTAATAAATGGACAGATACGGCTATCGCGGAGTCAGACCGTCACCTTGAGGCGCTCAACGATAAGTATGGACACGAACTGATCAGTCAGTCACTGCGTAAAGGACAATATAATTATCCACAAAGCCTATTTTACGGTGGACGAGAACCAAGCTGGTCCCGAGCTTTGGTAGCTCGGATTTGCAAAGAGCACCTTGAACTCGCTGATAAGATATTGTTCTTGGACATACATTCTGGTCTAGGCGATTTTGCTGAGCTCAAATTGCTATCTGTTGACCAAGAGAGTAGCCAAAATTTCAACATCCTCAACGGAATATACGGAGGCGCAGTTATATCGACAGCTAACAAGCAATCCGGTGCTGCTAATTCTGGAGGTCACATTATCAGAGGATACAGTGAGCACATGCACGACAAACGCTTTATCGGCATGGCCTTGGAATTTGGGACTTATGAGCAATCGCGTGTCCAACTCGCCCTGAGAGCTGATACGAGTAACCGTTTTTTTCCGAATACCAGTGAATGCTCTGAAACTTTGAATCGGAATGTCAAAGACGAAATGTTAGAAGCATTCTGTCCTAGCGCTCCCTCATGGCGAAGTAGTATTCTTTCGCAAGGAACCTCAGCTTGTCAAAAGGCGCTGGAGGAAATTAGCAACATATGACGTTTCTCGGGAAATTGTTAGCTCACGCAAACCAGACACTATACCAGCAACATCAACAGGCTGTTGATTTTTATCTAGCCTCGAACACACTCATGGTTTGAAATTGGATTTTCAGTTTAAACCGATTTTTTAAGCCTGATTTCTACCTGTATCGGTATCGGTATCGGTGAGAATGGCGGGAATTCTCCGCCGTCAGGGCGGGCTAACCCTGTAATGTAATGTGTCCTCATTCGTGCCAGGTTTCACCCGACCATTGTCAGCATAAATACGCCATTTACTTTTGACAAACCGCGCATTTCCATCTGCCGAATCAACCCAACTGACTTGCCCCAGCCAAAGGGTTCTTCCACACGCTTTCGACTGCGTTAACTAACCTTATACCCAGCGTGGCGGCTAGTACGACCGCCTATGGCAGAACCGCCGGGCTGTTTGTCACTACGAGCTATCTTCATGAACCGTCCGTCCGCCACAAAACTTACTGTATCATAGTTCTTGTTCGCGCCCACAATGCGCTTCTTCATCCCCGGGAGTTCCGCTAATAAATCTGCGGCCACTTCCCGTTCGACTTTGCCGGTTCCAAAGCATTTCCCATCAATCAATTGTTTTTATTTTCAACGGCTGATACTGCCGTTGTGATAGTGCAGCCTGAAACAAAACCGACGACTGACGATAAACCCAAAAATACGTAAAGTTCGCCAAGCAGTTACCGTGCACAAAGACACGCCGATTGAGCGCATAGAGCTCTGGATCTTGAGCCGATAGAGAAAGTGTGTGTGTGCTGTGCGGGCGCCCTGCATAAAATCGGAGAAGACTGCACGCGCCAGGTAGAATTTATTCCATCGCAGGCACGTATTATTGAAACCATACTCCCTAAATATGCTTGCCGTCATTGCGAGATGGGTATCTAACAGAAGCCGCTATCACCGAGCCCCATTCCCAAGAGCATGGCAACGGCAAGTTTGCTCGCGTTTATTATTGTCAGCAAATACCTGGATCACCTGCCTTTAAACCGTATTGAGCGAATACTGGCGCGTGGCGGTATTACCTTACCCGGAAGCACTCAAAGTGACTGGGTCATTCGCGCGGCACAATTGCTAGGCCCATTAACAGCGCTTATGCGACGCGAGCTGTTAGCCGCACCGCAAATTTTTACCGACGATACTATTTTACCGCTACAAAATAGCTGTAAAACGCGGAATAAGTTAGTGCAGGCACGATTATGGGTTTATGCCACACAACCAAAAACCGGGCCACCGATTATCATTTATGACTTTACTCGCACACGCTCCCAGCAAGGACCACAACAGTTCTTGTCAGGTTACTGTGGCTATTTGCAAGCCGATGCTTATGCCGGTTATAACGTGCTGTGTCGCAAAGGAGCGAAAGAGGTGGCTTGCTGGGCGCATTGCCGGGCGCATGAAGCACTGCTGCTGATCCGGCAATTATACCGGGTTGAGCGAGAGATCAAACTGTTCCACCACAAGAAGCGCAAAAAGCTACGGCGATTGCGGGCCAAGCCATTGCTTAATAAAATACGCCGCTGGCTGGTGACCCAAGCTGCAAGTTGCCTGCCTAAAAGTAAATTGGCCATCGCAGTGACTTACGCGCTTAATCAATGGAATGGCTTGATTCGTTACTGCGAGGCAGGCTACTTGTCGATGGATAATAACTATGCCGAGGGAGAGATGTGGCCCGTTGCTTTAGGCCGGAAAAATTATTTGTTTACCGGTTCAGAGCGCGGTGGACAAGCCGCAGCAACCCTTTACTCCTTAGTTGAAAGTGCCAAAGCCAATCAGCTCAATGTCTATGAGTATTTATGCGATGTGTTACAGCGCATACCCGGCACCGATGACGAAAGCCTCCAGCATCTGCTGCCTCATTACTGGCAGTCCGAAGGAAAGCTGTCGTGAACTATACCGAGATTATAAACGCCTTAGAGCAAGCCCGTGCCTTTGATCTTTATCGTTTATCGATGGCAATCGACAACATGATTGACGAGCCCAAGCGACTTATTGAAATAAAATCAAAACTGCATCTCGGGCAAGACATAGAATTTTATGAATCGCGTGATAGCAGAGTTTATCAGGCCACGCTGGAACAGATAAAACAAACCAAGACTGTGGTACGAACACACGGCGATGGCTAATCCCCCTGTGCTCGATCAATATTCATCAGCAGGGCACCATCATCAACCAATCACAGGGTGAAGGGTTAACCCGCAATGAGTTAAAGGTTGGCGATTGGGTAGGATTTATGGGGCAAGATGGGGTAGAACATTCAGGTCGGGGCCAGCGACTCAATCAAAAGACGGTCACCATTATCTCTGAACATACAACATGACGGGTAAGTTACTCATTGTTGCATAAGGCAATAGATATTGTGTAAGTCGCTTGCGGGGTGGGATGGTCGGACACTTACGGACATGAAGCAGAAATCACTTTCGTTAGAACTGCTTCGCTGCCAAAGCCAGTGACCTAGCTATTACTCTGGATAGTTTGTAAACTTGCCGCAACGAACCACTCAATTGACCAGAACTTATGCAAACATCAGTAAGTAAAGCGCTTTCCCTATTGACAGAAGTCGGAGCACTCTCATCCTCGAGAGAGGCCGCTCTCAGTGAATTAGCTCGCAGAACGGGCATAAGCAAGGCTACCACTCATCGTTTACTTGCAGAGCTGAAAGTGCATGGCTTTGTTGAGCAGAATGCTGAAAGTAGCACCTACAAATTGAGCAGAATGGTACTCGTGTTGGGGGCCCAATACCAGCAAGGGATTGATTTGAGGCGTCAGGCGCTCCCAGTTCTTGAGGCTCTCGCAAATCAGACCAAACTAACATCACATCTTGCAATACAAGATGGCAATGAGGTTATTTACATAGAGAAAGTGGAAACCTTCCACAATGTACGGATTGCATCTGGTATTGGATGGCGCCGTAAACTGCACTGCACCTCTCTCGGAAAAGCCATTCTCGCCTTCAGCGGCGACGAATTGATCAATTCTATTTTAGATGGCGATCTTGAGAAATTCACAAAGAACACTATTACGGAAAGAGAGAAGCTTGTCGCAGAATTAAAATCAGTAAGGCGACATGGTTTTGCGATAGATGACACCGAGAATCAAGACGAAATACGTTGCGCGGCTGCGCCGGTTTTTGACCGAAATTCACGAGTCGTTGCGGCAATCAGCGTCTCGGGTACAACATCCCAGCTTTCCAATGAATCGTTAGCACGTGCCGGAGAAACGGTAAAAGGTTACGCCTTAAAGTTGAGCGAGGAGTTAGGCCACGTTTCCGTCCTTTAACAAACAATGACCTCAAACGTAAAAGAGGAACTCTCTTAACAGGTATATGTACCTACTGCAATGTATACCATTATTGAGGATCTTACCGAAAATAATGCCTACTTTGCGTAAATCGCAAAGTCGATCCTCTATTTGAACTGGCAGCGGTACATTACTCCTTACAAAATAGTTATATGCGATTAAGTGTAGTAAATTAAGTGACAAGGTATTGAGAAAGGTCGATATTGTCCTCACCCGGTATAGCCTTTCTCTCGAATTCTTCTTCGCGCCCCCAGGGCATGGTGGCGTCAATGGCTAGGCGACCCCAATGATCTTTCATTTCGTCCCGGTAAAAGCCCGGAACGTCATTGATAATAAAGGCTCTTTTGTCGGCTGGTCCGCGGACCATGTAAGCCCACATCACATCATCAAGGTTGTGAATATCCACGTCCTCGTCTACCACGATAACGACTTTGTTGAAGTCCATAATTGAACCGATAGCGGCAAGTAGTGCTTGCTTGCCGTGCCCTTCATACTGCTTTTTAATTTTGATAATGCTGATCATGCAGTTAGGGCGGCAGGATACGTCAATTACACCTGGAATCACTCTTGAGACATGGTCGTAAACGCGTGCGGCTGTCATCGCTTCGAGTGGCCTGAGGTCTTCGTTTGAACCGCAAGTAAGTGAATGAAAATAAGCACCCTTGCGCCAGGTGACGTCCAGCACTTCGAACACATGATTGTCGCCAATCGGCACATAGTTACCCATAAACTCGCCGAAAGGACCTTCAGGGCGCAGCGTGTGGGGCAAAAAACGACCTTCTATTACTACTTCAGTATCAGCGGGCACCATGAGGTCAATGCTGCGGCAGGGGCGCATCTTAATAGGCGCGCCGGCAATCTTTGCGGCGACTTCAAGTTCATTGACTTCAACAGGTAAGCTGGCGCAGGCTGCCAGGAAAACTTCAGGTGACGTGCCAACCAGCAGAGCGGCTTCCATCGGTTCATTACGCTCTTCTGCTTTTCTTTGATATTTCGCCAAATCATGACTGGAACCCAGACGGGCCCGGATTTCGTTGTCGTTCACAAACATGGAGCGGTGAAAAGACAGGTTCGGTACGCCAGAATCTGGTTCCTTTGCCAAATAGATGGCAGAAGTAAAATAGGGGCCGGCATCTTTTTCATGGTATGTAATAAGAGGCAGATCACTCAGTTTCCCCGAAACGAGATCATCCGGCATCTCAATATTTTCATAGACTTCGCACTCGAGCGGATGCTGGAGAAGTTCTTTCCAGCGTTTGCAGAAACCATCTTTGGGAGCGCCGATTAATTTCCGAAGCCGATCATGGCTGCCATAGAGATTGCTGACGACCGGAAATTCGGTACCTGATATATGCTTAAAAAGAACAGCATTTTCACTAATAATTTGAACCGCTTTGGTTACAGCCGCCAGTTCATGCTTGGGGCTCACTTCACGTTCAATAACAGACATTTCATCCTGTTTAATAATATCTTCGACGAACTTTCGCACAAGTATTTTCCCCGTTAATCTTTACCGCATTTAGGTATTAGCAATCAATTGCTTATACCAAGCGTAATTATTGTACACCTTATCAATTGCAACAATTATGTGCTCCATTAGTTATTTTTTCACAAACTTCAGCATCCAGAGTCAAAATCGGCCAATCAATACTTATAACTCGAGTTTAGAGTTTCACAGAGGTAAAACCCCCAAAAGTAACAAAATAATTTGACAAATTTCGGCGCTTCGCGCTGCCGCAATGAACGCAAAAGGATATGTCGGTATCCCTCACGAACTGTGTCAGTGAATCACATATTTATGTAAAGTACTACTCTCCCCCCCGATCCATTGGTACATTTGTCGAGTTATTTATTGGCGCGATGTTAACGCCCACAGGCTTCGTAACCGATGTTACTTGTAGCTGATTCATTAGGTGCGCTCTCGTAACGCAGCATAGCCGCACGCTCTTGCTCTGATAGGTCAGCGTGATAGTAGGTTTCAGTAAGATGCTTGAGACTGTTACCACACACCTTACTGAGTGTTAGTGGGTTTGCATTACTCTGCAGACGTTTGGTGATGCCGTAGTGCCTGGTACTGTAGTAGGTTAGATTACGCTGCTTCCAATCATCAATATTAGCGAGATCCATTACTCGAGCATAGTGGTAGTAAAGTGCATCACGTGTCACTCGATCGCCGTTATGGGCTGTAAACACATAGTCTCCTTGCTTGCTGTGTTTACTGTGATCTCGCAGCCTGTCAAAGTGCTTACCACCTCGCACTTTTATCACCCTGCTTTGCCGCACTTTGCTGGTTTCAGCCAGTACGCTGATCTTGACCAAACGTTGCGTTTCGACCGTGTAGGTTTCTACGTTGCCCCACTTCAGTTGGTATAGCTCACCAAAACGCATCATGGTGTTGGCACCAATTAGAAAGAAATGAGGTACCAATTGCCGAATAAAGAGTTCATTATCACGTAAAAATTCGCGCTGGGCTGCCTTCTTCGAGGTATAGCTGATGAGTACTCGCGTGATACGACCGTACTCATCGTCTGAGTAGGTACTGCGGCGAAGTGAATCAGCATCAACACCTCTTCGGCTAATACTGGGGAAGGTATAGTGAGAGATAGTGTGCATGCCTTCTTCGAATGCCCACTTACACAATGCATTGATAGTGGATTGCTCGTTCTTAATCGTGACGTCTTTGGCGCCCTTCTACTGACGATACTGCTGATAGCCTTGTAGACTTTTGCTTTCTAGAGCATTGAGACGAGTCACACTGCTCTGCGCTTCTCGACCCACAATCCCGCAATAAGCTACAAAGTGGTTAAGGTGGGATTTAATGGTTCCCCAACGACCTCCGGTGATCGATCCACGTTAACGTCTACATTCCATCGATGTGCTAGGTACTCATCTTCTGCCTGCCTCACGGTGGGGCTAAAGATTCGTCTGCCAGCATTAACGTTTGCTTTGATTGCAAAGAACTCGTTCCCGGCTCGCTCAACCGCTGTATCAAGGTGAGTGGTTAAACCCCTAAAACAGCCCTTTTTAGATAATTTTCATTATGCGAAACATATTCAGCAGTTGTGGATATATTAGAGTGATTCATGAGTGTTTTGAGGGCAACAATGTCCACCCCAGAACATAGGATATTGGTTGCAAAGCTTCTTCGGCCGGAATGGCTCGATGCGCCATCAAACCCCGCAGAGCCATAAAGCTTCAGCATCAGATGAGAAAGGCTGTTAGAAGTGAAACCATTGCCCTTCTGGGAAACAAATAGAGCCTCTATTAGTCGTCCGCTCGGTCTGACACTTATATATTCTGCTATTGCCTGGCGAAGCCTGAGATCGTGATGGCATTT